>Ga0325411_1008683_pt1 | contig 10961 bp, 9 predicted proteins | sample PopdelMetagenome_13_FD_206181 | JGI IMG/M metagenome (GOLD analysis project Ga0325411, IMG submission 206181) | Populus deltoides microbial communities from Bellville, Georgia, United States - Xylem-PdIQD-R4 | ecosystem: Host-associated > Plants > Phyllosphere > Stem > Wood/Secondary xylem...
AAAAAATTAGAAGGCAATCCCAATTTTATTCTTGTCGGGTCTGACCTGGTTAAAAAAATTTAAATTTAAATTTAATTTTTAATTGTGTTTTATTAAAAAAATTAGAAGTAGATCGTTTAATGACGTAACATTTGTAGAATTTGATCCCAACCTCAATTTTGTTCTTGATGATATCTTACCTGATGTTGTTGCGCGCTTAAGAAACCATGAAAAATATAGTCCTTGTTAGATAGATTTCGTACGTTATGAAATTGCACATAGTTTAATGGAACAATAAAAAATATTTGATATCAATATTATTTATTTCATGATGTAATAACAGTAGTTAAATCTACAATATTTAAATTAAAAACCATCAATATTAATAAATATTTTTTTAATTATTTTATAACCTTAATTTGAAAAACATTCTTTTAACCAAACACATTAAACTATTTTTTGTTCAACCTCAATTTCAACCACAGTTTTAACCAAACATATATTTTTCCAAACCAACCTCAACTAAAAGTACTTTTATAAAACAATTTTTTTTAAACCACAACTATAACTACTACATCAATACCAAACACACCCCTTAAGTGTCGGGAACATGACTAAAATAATATTTTATAAAAATTTATTTTTTTATTTAAAATTTTTTTAATATATTTTTAAGTAATTTATTTTTTAAAATAAAATTATCCTGCTCAGCAGAATATCCTATTTATTTACGAAGCAATAAATTCCCTTTTTTAACCCTTCACAACAACGCACTTTCCGTATAATTCCCTTTCTATCTGGGACCCGATGAGGGATGGCAACTCACTCACTCGCCAGTCGCCACCATATAAGAGAGAGAAATGTATATTCTTTTATTTCTTTCTTTTAAATATAAAAAAGGAAGCCTCAAACTAGCCGTTGCCTTTTCAAAACGCTCCCTTCTCTTCTCTTCTCCTTTACCTTCTTCTCTAAGCTCTCCTCTCATTAGGAAAAGGAAATAGCAGCCCCTTGAATCTCTTCATACCCCCCTTTTCTTTTCTTTTCCTTTTGATTAATTCTATCTTTGAGACGTTGATTCTTTCTCTTGGCAGCAGAAAGCTCAAAAGCAGAGAATAAGAATGTTCACTGAAGGTCTGGATGAATCCGCCATTAACTGGATCAAGCGGGTATTGCATGCTGATCTTTCTTTCTTTCTTTTCAAAAATTTATTATTTAATGAGAATGATAGTAGTAATTCATGTATCTGCAGGGATCAGATGCAGAAGAATCTCAACCTAAAGTTCGATCTCCGCTATCTCCGTTATCAGCAGAGAAGCTATCACCAGCAGCAGCAGCAGAAAACCCATTTCCGAAATCTCCATTTTTCTACAATAGCTCTTCCCATTTATTGCCTCCACTTAAATTCCATTCTGGGTTACTGACCCCTCACAGTATAGTCTCTCCGTGCCTTCAGAACAAAGAAGAAGACGACGATAATGTGAGCGTGGCTTCAGTTTCTGATTACGAGATTGGTCGTAGAAACTACACTGAAGAGGATGGTTTTGAGGATATAGGTCCTTCCGATTTTGATTACTTGGAGAAGCCTGTGATGCAAAGTTATCAGGATGAAGATGAGGAGGAGATTTTTGGGGTTACTAGAAATAGGCCTACTGCTAAAACCAAGTTGAATAGAGGGGTTTTGAAGGAGGATTTGAAGATTGAATTGCCTGGTCACTTTAGAAGGCTTAAGAGTACTACTCAAGTTGATGATGATCTAGGGTTTAGAAAATCTGGAAAACTCAAGAAGAATTCGGTGGGCCCGGGTGGTAGTTTTTCGCTTCGAGAGAGAGTTCAGCTACGCAATGCACAATTGGTATGTTGGGTTCGTGTTTGCTTGTTGATTGATGATCTCTTCGGGTTTTGTTTTTAGTATCGGTGATTAATGTTGGTTGTGAATGTGATTATAGGATAATTTTAGCAATGAAGCAAATGTATTTAGACCGGTGGAGGAGATGGGGACTCCAAGTGCTCCTCCAATAACTGAAATTGGAGGAGAAGAAGGGAATGTTACGTTTGACACAGGAACTGAGCAAATGGCGTATGGAGTTGGCAAGCCAAGAGAATCAGCGGAAGGTTTATTTGATCAAACATCACAATCTATGCAAAGTACCGAATGTGATGAAAGGTATTGCAAATATTAGTGGCATTAGGCATTTAATAATTCATCTATAATTATCATTTCTTTGTTCTATTAGTCACTTACTACTAATCTGCTTTATCTTCTGGCGCAGAATAAATAGCTTTATGACAGGAGAACTGGAAGGAAAGATGCCTTATTGGCAGACTAGTTCATCAGACCGTTCACCTTGTTATAACACGGGGTATGATCTGATTTAAATTCAAACTCATTAATGCTATAGTGATATTTTAGTTATTTTAATGGAGTTTAATTTCTAAGTTTGCTATTGGTTGATCCCTTTAGGATTTGAATATAAAAACTAAATGAATTTGTTTTAAATTCTGGATTTTTGACTGAATGTTGTCTGGAACATTTTCATTTTCTGCCCTTTATGGATTATGATTCTGTTTGACATCCATCTGAACAGGTTTTTTTCTTTTTTCATGAACACATCTATCATTGCCAGCGTGTGTTCTGATGGCTGGTTAATTTAATTGTTGCAGCGGTCAATATGCGTGGCAAACTATGATTGCTTACGATGCATGTATCCGCTTATGTCTATATGCCTGGGCTAGAGGTCGCACTGAGGCTCCTGAGTTTCTGCGTGATGAGTGTCTGATTCTTAGAAGTGCTTTTGGGTAGGATTCCTTATGGCTTATACGGTGAAAATATAATATAGCTACTAAAAATGGTGATTTTTTTTTGTTAATTTATGGCTAATATGCAACTCTGATTGGTATTTATTTTGCTATTAATATTGTAGACTACACAAATTTTTGTTGCAACCACGCCGTATACAACCTGTAGCAGTCAACTCAACTAAAATTGCAGAACAAACATGCCCTTTGAAGGCAAAAAAGGTTGTTGGGAAGATAAGAGTTGAAGGTAAGATCTCTTGTGTCATTGATACACAAGGAAGTCGAATAATTAGAATGAAGCATTTGAATTTCTTTTCTTTAATTCTTTCCTGTTAATTTGGCTGTCATGTTTTAAATTCCCAGTTCCATTATTTTTTCATAATTTAGTCATCTGTAGATTCACATCAAGGATATTCATTATTTAGTCATGACAGACAAAAAGGATGTCCAATGCTGAGTATCTGGATATGCAATAATGAGAAAAAATAGTTTTCCACCAAAATTAAGCTTTAATTGTTTCTTAATTCAACTAAATTACACTTGGTGACTTTGGCAGTAAAGAAACTCCGGATAATACCAAGGCGGAAACTTATGAGCACTTACTCCCAGCGTAGTGCAATCTACATGCAAATGGGGAAAGAGTATGTCCAGCATGTTTCATCGCTAGTGAAAACTGGCATGAATTCTCTTAAAATAGCTTCGTTTCCAGTGCCAACAGAAGGTTTGTGTTTTTATTAAATGGCTGCAAAGTCTATTGCTCATATACGTGTAGCAAGTTAACGACAGATCCACTTTTAATCACATTCACGACAGATCCACTTTTAATCACATTTTCAGATTATCATTAGGGTAAATGAATTCTGTCTATATCCTAAAGAAGATACTGCAAGTGGTTGTCTTAAATCACATCAATCATGTGGATTCCACTTGTTTTGGCATTTTGAATTGTGCAAAATTTTAGAAACTTCTCTGCTGCCCTATTTCGATGGACAGTTAAAATTATTTTTTCTGGTTTGCAGAGAAACTGACATGCTTATTCCAACTGAAGAGTACTACTGAAAATTCTCAAGTTGAACCAGGTTCTGCTATTTGTTTACACCCAGGAAGTGGGGATTACCACATCTTGTAAGTTCTGAACTTACTTTCAACTTGTCATACAGTTGGCTGCTATGAGGTTTTTTTTTCACTACAAAAAAAATATTAGCATGAGATGGTAAAAATTGTAGACAGCTCAGTCTCAATTGAAAGGCTAGCAGATTGGGCCATTAATGTACCTTGTACTATGATATATGGCCCAAAAGATTTTCATTTCTGTTCATCTATCAATTTTATACTCATGAAAATCATTTGGTTGACAAAGTAAAACCACTGATCACCCTCACAAAACAAAGGACTGTATAATTTCCGGTATAATTGTTCTACATGGAATGGGAAAATCTCACATGTTTACGTAATTCAGTTTTCCAGAAAGTGAAGGGGAAGCACTTTTGGTAGAGGTACAAGATACAAAAAAGTCACTCCAAGGCCGAGCTACAATTGCTACTTCATCTTTCAATGATAATCCTGTATGTACCTTTTTCCTGTATCTTCCAGCATGAGGTACTTGTAAGTATAAATAATTACTTTAGATGATGTGATTATTCAAATTATGCAGAGTGATAGAATTCGATGGTGGCCCTTATACCATGAAGATCAAGAATGTGTTGGGAAGATACAACTCTTCATTGGCAGTACTATTACACAGGATGAGACTAATAATATTAAGGTTTCAGTTCTTTCAACTCAAATTAGCCGAATAGATAATACCTGTTTATCTTTATGCCTTCTTTTGGAATAATTTTGTGGTAGCAATTATGCTGTTTTGTCTTTTCCATTTTTAGTATAAATTCAATGTTCAAGTGCTAGAATTACGAGCATGTGAATGTAAATGAGTGCTTGTGCAGGCTGTCTTCTTGCATATCATTTGCAGTGTGCATGCATTGTCAAGTGCTTTCATGTGGTCTACAAGTGTGTGCTTATTACTATTATACAAGGTGCTTCCATGATGCAGTGCTTGCCATGTTTTACTTCCATAATTTCATTTTTTTGTGCTGTTAATAATATACAGAGTGGTCCTGTTGTGGAAACAATAGCTTATGATCTACTACTGGAGGCTGCTATGCACGCACAGCTTTTTCATTCTCGAAATTTGAGATTACATGGATCTTGGAAGTGGCTGTTGATTGAATTTGCAGATTATTATGGAGTTTCTGATTCATATACAAAATTGAGGTGCTTATAACTGCAAATTTATTGAATATCTCAGTGGGTCTAGTTGTTCATTTTTACCTTTATCTTTCTATTTCCTTCCATATCTTAACTTGTCTAAATTTCTTTCTAGATATCTTTCACGGGTCATGGATGTGGCCCTTCCAAAGAAAGACTGCTTGGAGCTTGTCAATGAGTTACTTGTACCCATTATGAAGGCTAGGAGTGAGAAGAGTTTAACCGTGCAAGAGGTAGGCTCCTAATAATTGCTGAGATTACATACATTATACACCACTTACAAATAATCTCTTGAATGCATATCCAAGCTTTCTATTAACTTCAAACCAGAAAAATGAGAAATAACCTATTTAAGTAGCTAGCACTCAACACACCGAATTCAGGGAACTTTGCTTTTGATGCTAATTTGGATGAAACCTAATGCCACCCCCCCCCCCCCCCTCTCTTTTTATGCTATAAAGTATAATTTATATTTAATTTTCATCGTCAGTGACAAAATGAATAGAAAAAAGCTGAAATATCAATTTGATGCAAGTTAACGAAGCTAAACTCTCAAATAGTTTAAATAGGCCTTATATTTTGGCAAGTATATTAGGCAAAAAAGCTTTTCGTGGTTCTCTTACTGATAAGAAAGGATTTTGCCACTCCAATTATGGTTTGTTTGGAACATGGAAGAAGCAAATTCACAGAAGATAATTTATATGCTAAGTACAATTTGTATTTAATTTTCACTGTTAGTGACAAAATGAATAGAAGCAAAAGCTGAAATAGTAATTGGAAACCAAGTTAACGAAGCTAAACTCTCAAATAGTTTAAACAGGCCTTATATTTTGGCAAGGATAATTAGGCAAAAAAGCTTTTGTGGTTCTCTTACTGATGAGAATGGATTGTGCCACTCCAATTATGGTTTGTTTGGGACATGGAAGAAGCAAGTTCACAGAGGATTTCCCTTGCTGAAGGTTGGCTCTACCATGACCAGTCCATGAATTTGGCGAGATCATCCTTTTGTGTTTGTGATTGTAGTAGACACCCTGCAACACTACTATTTCTTTTAACTTTTTAGGTAACTGTTTGAACAATGAAGAAAGAAAACACTTGACATGAATGATACATAAATATGAAGATGCTATGAAAAGAATTTAGTAAGAATCTGAATGTTATGCTCGGTCATCAGTTTTTGGATGGTTGTTGAGGGTTTTTCTTTTTATATATATATATATCCATCACCAACCAAGCTAGTTGACATCTTGTTATTTTTTTTTGCTATTGTTGTGTTAATGTTCTCTAGAAATTGGCTTGCATGGCTTCCAATGATAGGAAGAGCATGGCATGGGTGCTACCATCTTATCTGAAATTCACCTTTTATTCTATGCTTTATAAATTGTCCCAGTGCACCAAAGAAATGCCTCTTACTGTCCTCATTGTATTACTGCAGAAAAGTATATTTTTAGATTGCGAAACACGAATTGAGAGTCTCTTGGCACAAGTTTTTGAGAACTACAAATCACTGGATGAAAACTCACCCACAGGGTTGGCAGACCTGTTCAACCCGATGCAAGAGTCTGCAGCACCAGCTCTAGGTGAAGCTGTTAAAGTCTACACCCTACTCCATGACATACTATCTCAAGATGCGCAGACTATGCTGAGGAACTATTTGCAGGTAAATTAAAGTTGACATCAATGTTCTCAATGAACCTAACAAGCATAGGGATGTTTATTGTGCAATCTTCAGCCTCTTAATCTTCCAAGTCTTCAATTAGACCTTCTCACAAAAGTTACATGAAATGTTCTCATACAAAAATCGAGTAAATGTCCTCATACAAAAACATTCTCACATTTGAGTTACATGAATGTTAGAGATCAGCTAAGAAAGGGTCTTATGGTACCCACATTCGCACTGATTTTCGTCCACTGACTGCATTTGTGCTTTGAAATCATGTGTTGGAACTAGAAGTCTATTCATCCTATTTTCGCAACATATAACATATTAGCACGATACAACTCTAAATTGAATAAATTTTTTTTACAGACAGCAGCTATGGTACCCACATTCGCACTGATTTTCGTCCACTGACTGCATTTGTGCTTTGAAATCATGTGTTGGAACTAGAAGTCTATTCATCCTATTTTCGCAACATATAACATATTAGCACGATACAACTCTAAATTGAATAAATTTTTTTTACAGACAGCAGCGAAGAAGAGATGTCGGAAACACATGGTAGAGACTGATGAGTTTGTTTCTGGCAACTCTGAAGGCTTCCTCTTAGACTCTATAACTATCTCCACAGCCTATTTAAAAATGAAAAATTTGTGTCTGAATATTGGGAAGGAAATTCAGGCAGACATCAGGATCCACAACCAGCATCTACTCCCAAGGTATTGGTATCTTTCTTTCTTACGTGAATATTATATCCCCTCATTAGCTGATATGACCCAAAATGATCTTAAGTTGAAGTTTTAACTAATGAGCACTATGTATTTTGCTTCTATGAAAACCCTAACCCTTAAACCTTACAAAAGACAATTTGCTCCCTTTTGCTCGAGATTAGTTTCACCAAACTAGAGATTTTTATATCGTTCTTTCTTCACTCGCGACAAATTCGAAACTTTCTTCCCTAGTCATAGTGACTTTCATTCTCAAGTTAGTTGTAGGCAAAGTATTGAGCAAATATTGCATGCAATGAACTTCTTAATTGATCATTTTATGCTTATCTTAACACATTTCTCTATTTTCAGTTCAATCGACTTGTCAAACATCGCTGCTGCAGTTTATAGCACTGAGTTGTGTAACAGGCTTAGAATTTTTCTCTCTGCATGTCCTCCATCTAGCCCGCAACCACATGTAAATGAACTACTGATAGCAATTGCTGATTTTGAACGGGATCTTGAGTTATGGAATATCAGGTTAGTGATTGAAAAAATACAAAATATGTTTTGGTTTCAAGTAGAACGAGTTTTAATATGTTCCCACAAAGAAAATTGAAGATGAAGTGTCATTAATAATGTAGTCCGAACATGGTATCAAAATAATTTAGAACCCACTGTAGATGTAGAAGTTGAAGCTCTCTCATATTTTATATTTTGTTTATTTCAGTCCAGTGCAAGGTGGCGTAGATTCAAGGGGATTGTTTCATAGTTACATAATGGTCTGGGTGCAGGATATGCAAATTAACTTGCTTGAACTTTGCAAAGCAGAAAAGGTACCTGTCATGCTTCCTCTTCCTTCATGTGAAAAATTGTGGAAGCGAGGGTGGTCTCCAAATTTAAGTTCAAAGCAATTGTCCTATGTTTGTTCATAGAACATAATCCCTCCCGTTCTCATCCCTTTTCCCCCAACACACACACATGAAACAAAAGTAAAACCAGTTGTACTTTCAATTGAAAATGAGGATTTTCTTTCAATGCTCTAACCATTAACTACCTCTTGCAGGTGCCATGGGCTGGAGTAATGACGAATCATTCCACTTCTCCATTTGCTGAAGAAATGTATGAGAGAATCAAAGATGCACTTATTGAGTATGAAGTGGTGATCAACCGATGGCCTCGGTACTCCTTGATTTTGGAAAATGTAAGTATTGACTATCTTTTGCAAGATTTAGCAAGTTACTAGAGAGAAGCCTTTAGTACTTGTTCTTCCTCTTCTCCACATGTGCTCACTTAGGCATGTCTGGAAACCAATATATGGATGTTTTTTTGCGCTTGTATACTAATTTTTGTGTCACAGCTAATTTTCATTTTTTTTTTCTCAATCTTGTCAAAGGCTGTTGCTGATGTGGAAAGAGCAATAGTTAAAGCTTTGGAGAAGCAATACAATGACATCTTGACTCCTTTGAAAGATAGCATTCCAAAGAGGCTTAATATGCATGTCCAAAAGCTGACAAGAAGACAATCAACAACACTTTATTCTGTACCTAATCAAGTGAGTGGTGCAAACATGAACATCCCACACACAAACACAGATGTTTTGCACTCCATTGTGTCCATTTACAACTCACCAATATTTTCTTGTGGCAGTTGGGAATTTTTCTGAATACAATCAAGAGAATCCTTGATGTCCTACATTGTAGAGTGGAGGACATTTTTAAGTCCTGGGCTTCCTATCTACCTCTCGTGGGAGATAAAAAGTCAATTTGCGGGGAGCAGATGAATGGAATTACTGTTCTGTTGAGAACAAAACACAAAAATTACTTGCAGGCAACAGTGGAGAAGCTCGTTAACAATGTAAGCTTCTATCCATTATCTGAGTTCCATTGTATCAGTGGTAGTTGTAAATCTAAAAATCTAATTTCCTTGAGATGATCAGTAATGCTGGTCATTTATTCAATAGTCAATTTGCTATCAAGGGATTGATTCTGTGCCTGATCATTAGGTAACATTGCATTTGAGGATATGTTGTGTGTGGAATTTTGCATGCTCATCATATACTACTAGTTGATGATAATTTTACTTGGTTAATCATCTTAACGGATCCTTCTTCCTCTTGCCATGGTTGGTGTTTTTAGAATGCAAAAAGAGAAACTGTAACATGAATGAAATCACAATTCTTCCAGGTGCAAGCTAGTCGAAGCACACGACTAAAAAGAATTTTGGAGGACATAAGGGAAGAAGATGGAGAGGCTGAGGTCCGTGAAAGAATGCAGATTCTAAGTTCACAGCTCATTGATTGTATATCCAATTTGCATGATGTTTTTGCTAGCCGGATATTTGTTGCAACGTGTCGTGGATTCTGGGATAGGATGGGAGAGGTAGAGTAACATTTTTATCTAAATTCCGCACTTCACCGGGGTTATTTTATTTCTATCCGCTATCCTGATGCTTTAACTGTGTAATGTTCTAGATGGTTTTGAAGTTTCTTGAGAGCAGGAAGGAGAACAAAGTGTGGTATAATGGTTCCTGCTATGCACTTGGGGTAGGTCTTGGAGTTCATATCTGGGCATTTCATGATTTGTCAATTCTGACCATCTCACACGCTAGTTTCTTCGTGGTTTTCTTTTGCAGATACTGGATGACACATTTGCTTCGCAAATGCAGCGACTGCTAGGAAACTCACTTCAAGAGAAGGATCTAGAGCCCCCTCGCTCTGTAATTGAAGCTCGATCTATTCTTTGCAACACGGCGAACGCAACAGAGACATCTACCTACTTCTATATTTAGCGGTTGAAACATCTGTACAGCAGCAGCAGCAGGGCAACAAACCTTTCAATGTCAGTTTTTTTGGTGATCTTATATTCAAGTACTGTGGTTTACCTTAAACTATACAGAGACCACACTAGTCGGCATGCAAGTGCATATTCTTTTGTTCGTTAGTAACTTGAGCTATATCCCCAAATAGGTTGTGTTTCTTTTTTACTTGATAGAATAAAGGCAATAGAATTCCTCACGTCCATGCTTTTCATTTGTTTTTTTCCCTCTCCCCCTCCCTTCCACTGCAGGACCAAACCAGAAGTAGTGGATGTAGTGAAAAGTGGGATTGCTATCTCTGTGTTTTGTTGGATACTTTTATATATATATATATAGCAACTAACAGAAAGAAGCAATTGATCCGTGCAAATCACTGCAATTTTGCAACAAACCATAATTGTTAATTTTAGGATGCACTCCCTAGTTAGTTGAATTATGCTTAGCTAAGGGTTGGATGAGATTTTTTTAACACAAAAAAAAATAAAAATGCAGGGGTTGTCAACACAATTTTTAAAATCAATGTTTTTTTTTATATATATTTAACTGGAAGTTTGATGAATTTGTTTAATAAAATAAATTAAGAAGGATATGCATAAATCAATAAATGTTAAAAAGAATTGTTAATACTAATTAAAAACAAAGATTAAGAGATAGAGTAAATAAAGATATTCAATCTTATTTCAAGAAACCCTTTTAATATTTTTTACTTAATTACATGATAATTAATTTATTTTTTT
>Ga0325411_1008684_pt1 | contig 10959 bp, 6 predicted proteins | sample PopdelMetagenome_13_FD_206181 | JGI IMG/M metagenome (GOLD analysis project Ga0325411, IMG submission 206181) | Populus deltoides microbial communities from Bellville, Georgia, United States - Xylem-PdIQD-R4 | ecosystem: Host-associated > Plants > Phyllosphere > Stem > Wood/Secondary xylem...
AAATCTAAGAGAAAATTTTGAGGAAAAAAATTTAAAGAAGAAGAAAAGAAAGCAAAGAGAGAATATATTCTAGGAGGAGAACAAAATGAAAAGAAATTAGAAAACAAAAGGGTAAAAAAAAAAAAAAATCTGTAGAGAAAGAGAAAGAAAAAGAAAAGCCAAAAAAATTCGTCTTCATTAGAAAATCCTAGCCGCCAGCACTACTGCTCCTTTTCATTTGCAGCCCCATCTTCGCCTCCTCATTCTCTTCACAACCATTGCCCTTCCTTTTTTCTTTGCATCCCCATCTTTGTTCACTGCACCATTAATGTACAGGGTACATCGAAGCGAGCTACATGTATAAGGATAAAAATAGAAAAATGAGTTGTCATCTAGTTTTATGGCAACTAGAAAACTCTTAGTAGTCTATCAAAGGTTCTACGTAAGGAACTCGTTATGTAATAGGAAAGATAATAATCTCTCTATATATCCTTTCTTAAAATAAGTTGCATTGTTTGGTTTTTAATGATAAATGTATCTAATATGCTTACATAATATGAGTTTACCTAAATCGGTATATGTGTGTTTGTTACTAAAGTTAAAATACTATTGTGATCTAAAATAGTGACTTGGGACCTAAACCTAATAATAAGGCCTAATCATCACTTTTAAAATGCGAGCGTTGAACCTGTATGATGGGGTGAGTAACTAGGTGGCATATGTGATGCAAGGGTAGAGTTGAACATGTTATTTTGAGTGAAATGAGGGCCGAAAGATCGGCCTTGATTGTTTTAATACCCTTTTGGCTGATACATATAGGCATCCAAATGATGTACCTCTGTTTCCTTCTTATTGTTGAAATTCCCTTTTTTTTTGGAATTGGATTCCGCTGATTCATTGATTCTATCGACTTTGATGTCCTACTCTACCCGCTCAGTCACGAGTAATTTCAACAAAACTAGTTGACTCATTTCCCAAGTAGTACTCATGAAATGGTTTTTTGAAGTTATTGAAAAAAAGAGAAACCAATTCCTTTTTGAGAAGAGGAGGCTTAATGCGAGCTCGTTGTTTCCCTTCAATGTCGGACATATTCTTTTATTGTCCCATTCGCTCTTTTTTTCATGGCTTGTAAACTTGACTTATTCGATGCCACTTCCTTGTTGAACTTGTATTGGCAAAGAAATGCCTTGGCCAAATCTTTTCACTTCTTGATCTTACTCGTATCTAGACTTATATATCATAAAAAAGGCAACACCTTTCAAACTTTTATGGAAAAATGGATAAGAAGCTTGTTATCATTGATCACCTATGTCATTTTACTGCAGTAAATTTTCAAATGGGTTTTAGGGCATTCAACTTTGTTATACGCAAACTTTGACACCTTTAATTTTCGTGGCATGACCATGTCTGACACTAGACACATCTCAGAAGCTTTTATAAAATCATATAAGTCCATTCGCTTATTTTTTTTCTAAATGTTTTTTGATTGCCAAGAGCTTTGAGAAAGTTTCGTGAAGTTCATAATTGTATAAAAGGAGTCAAAATGGTGGTTGCGGTGTGTTAAGGCACTTCTTCGATGGTCCTCGTTAGCTTCTTAGCCTCCGACTCTTCCATAGGCTTTTCCTTTACCCTGACAACATGTCTAATATAGGGGAAATCTAGCTTGTTGATAGGGCTGCAGTACCAAATAAGGATAAGGGGCTTTTGGGAACTAAACATCAGGGAATCCTTCTTTAATTGATCCGGTGTGGACTATGGCTTCTTGTTAAGTAGCTCTTGCTAGGTGTGGATGAAAGTCTAGAGGTATATCTGGAGATTCAGGAATAATGAGAATATGTTGCGAGGTGTGCATTCCTATGGTATTTTCTCTATTAGAAGCCTTTCACCTATTATGAATACTTTGTTCAAGCAAACTACTTAGCTTAACTATCTCGCTTTTCATTAGTTTCATCTTTTTTTGGTGTTTTTGCTCAAGCAAAGCTCTCCCCTCATTCTCTATTTTCATTCTTAGCTAGATATTGTATGTTTGAAGAGGAAGTTCAGCATTTCTAAGACCTATGTTTCTAATTTTGCAAAAATAAAAGAAAAACATAAGTGCATAAAATAATAAAAACTCAATTGGGTAGTAGCCTTCAACGAGGGTGACAAAGGTCATGATGAAGAGTTTGATAACCTTGTTGATATCCTAAATTCTTAGGGGAATTATTTCCTCCAAAGATTAGGACATTTTTGCAATCCTTTTTATAGAGGGTGGCTCTTGTTTGAGTTGATCATGACTTATGTTCCAGACTAATCTCTTTTGGGGATTTGGGATGAAAGTGTTTTAAGGTATTTCAGCTCAACATGAGTGATCTTGCTATGTGCCTCGGTCATTTTCATATTGTTTCAGAATTATTATTTTGAATGTTAGCAAGGCTACAAGTAGCTTAAAGAATGCTCAAGAGTAAATCATTTCATTCATTCTGGACAATTCAACATATTGCTAGTATATTTGAGAAGAAAAGCTCAAGAGTCAATTGAGGGAATGGACTTGTATGAAAAACCTGGTTGTATTGTGAAGATTCAAAGTGTTGGAGTTTGCAAAGTATATAGGAGTTAAATACCCTAAAAATTGTCTAAAAATATATTGCAGTAAAATAACGCAGGTGATCAATGATTACAAGCTTTTTATTCATTTTTTCCATGAAAGCTTGAAAGGTGTTGTCTTTTCATGGTACATAAGTTCAAATGAAAATTAAAATAAAGAAGTGAAAAAATTTGGTTTAAGTATTTATTTGCTAATACAAGTTCAGCATTGAAGTAGCACCTGATAAGTTAAGTTTATAAGCCATGAAAAAAAGAGTAAAGTTGACAGTAAAAGAATACGTCCAACATTGGAGGGAAATAATGGCTCGTATTTAGCCTCATCTTCTAGAAAAAAAGAACTAAATTTTTCAATAACTTTAAAAGCCCATTTTATGAGCACTTTTTGGGAAATGAGTATGTTAGTTTTGTTGAAATCGTATTTGTGGCTTGTGAGTTGAGCAGACTACTAAAACTGGTAAAATCTTTAAATTAGCGATATCCAGATCCAAAAAAGAGAGAATTTCAACAAAAAAGAAGAAGAAGAAACAAAAGTACATCATGTGGATGACTATATATATCATCTAAAAAGGTATAAAAACAATCAAAACAAGTCTTTTTGTCCACGCTTCATTTAAAGTAACATGTTCAACTTTATCCCTGCATCATATTTGACACCTAGTTCCTCGCCATCATCCTTGCGGGTCCAACATCCAAATTTCACAAGTGATAATTAGGCTTTATTACCAGGTCCAAGTCCCAAATCATTGCCTTAAATTACAATAGTATTTTATCTTTAATAACTCATGCATATAGTAGTAGTTTAGGCAAATTCCTAACGTGTAAATCATTAAGTACCTTTATCATTAAAAAAAAACAAAAACAATGTAGTTTATCTTTGGTATAATTTATAGTAATTGTTATTTTTCTTATCACATAATCAGCTCCTTATCAAAAACCTTTAATAGACCAATTATGATTTTCTAGTTACCATAAAACTATATGTGAGTTTCTTTATATATTTTTATTCCTTTTACATGTAGTTTTCTCGGCAATCTTCAGTATCAAACCACAAAATGTTACTTGGATGATATGATTGAATTATGGTGTCACAGTATCTCATTTTTCCTGGCATATAATATGCAGATTGTGCAAAGCATGACCCAGAGGTGACTGAAGATGCTGAGAAGAACTTTGCAGAGCTACTGAAAGAGGAATTGCAGCTGCGGGAAACTGAAGCACTAGAGAATCAGCGGCGAGCTGATATAGTTCTGCTTGAGGCTAAGAAGATGACATCCCAGTATCAAAAAGAAGCTGACAAATGCAATTCAGGGATGGAAACCTGTGAAGAAGCAAGGGAGAAATCTGAAGCCGCATTAGCAGCACAAAAGAAATTGACAGCAATGTGGGAGCTGAGGGCGCGTCAGAGAGGATGGAAAGATGAGGTTGCCAAGTCCCATACCCACTCTCAGGGGAATGTTCAATCCACGTAAAAGACCTGCCATGGCCCCACAAAACCTATACCTTTTTTTTTCTTGGTGTTATGGTATGATAATCGGAACAAAAAATTCACAAGTTCCACAGCATTTATACGAATATGATTTATATTTGGGATTCAAATACTCAAGCATACCGTTATTAAGAAGCCTTTTGAAACAACCAAGCTGCATAAAAAGGCCCAAAGTGGATTTTCTGTTATTTCTTTTAGTAAAATGTTTTACTTGTAAAACTCTAGAAGTAGAGATTGATTGATTTATTTTAGTGAGGAAAATGGGAGATAATGTCTGCAAGTGGCCTCCCTGCTACCGCTGTGGTTTTACTATTTATCAAATATATATTTTTTGTTCTAGGAATATATTGACTATTCTACCTACTACTGCAGTTAGCTTGGTCATCAAGCTATTCCCGCAGAAACTAGGTGAGATTTCAAGCCGATCATTGCAGTTTTCAAGTCCATGCTCTGTGTTATTGGAATACCGTGCTTGATGCTACCTATTGATCAATAAATCCATGCAACAGAGCAGCTACCTGGTATGTCTTCCAAGTTTTGTTTTAGCTTCGTGCGATCTTTGCTGTTGCTTTCGGATGATGCTAGCCCGACCGAGCAAGAACGTGAATGGCATCCTCGTTTTATTTTGATTAGATTAGTTCCTGTGATGCCTAGATTTTGGATACCTAGAGGTCCTAGATCGTGTAGCCTGAGCAATTTTTGTTTAAGCTCGTTGTACACGAGGGGCTCTTTGTGCAAATCTATAGGGTAGACGGGTGCCATCTCTTTCGAACACTCATTTTAGTCCTCAACTTCCAATTCGGATTCGACCTTACGTCTCATTTGAAATTTAAGCCTCTTTTTTTAAAAAAAAAGCACGCTAATGTCAGCTAACAATAAACTAGGAGTTAATAGCTCTTTCTTTTTTGAACAATTAACGTAGGAATTGATAGCTGATTAGCCTATTGATGTTTTAGTGTCTGCATGCAAGTGGGCTCTGTTTATGCCCAGCCTATAGAACTAGTAAAAGGGTCGGGTCCTTGTTATCTCACTCAGTCATGGCCTTCTTCAAAGATAGAAACTGGTTAACATAATTCGTGTGGAACTGTGTAGATGGATAATATAAGGATCATCATGACTCGTTCATCTTAGTCAGTGTATCCCTGCTACAAGACCAGACTAATCCTCTTCAGCTCGAGCACTCACCCACCTTAACACGACGAACTACAGCCCAGTATCAATGTTTTTCTTTCTTTCAAGATATCTCAAGTTCAAATCTCTTCTATACATCAAAAAAAGAAAACATTGTAGCCGAATTCCCAAGCTTGGAGTTTGTTTAGTATCGTCAAGCTATGGTGTGTTGTACTGCACTATATATGATCAGAAAGTTACATTTATAGTCGTTTGATGACCGAACGTTGTATTACATGAAAAAAGACATTGCACTTCCGGGAAAGTTTCTTATAGTAATTTGTTTACAAGAATCCTTAGGTGTTACAAGCTCAAGTATTTCTAGCATTGGTTAGCATCGGAAAAGGCGAGGAATCAGAAGCAGAAGATCAGCAAGATCAGAAGCAAGCTCAACAAGAAGAGTTTATGGATGGGGAAGAAGGTAATAGTAATGGAATTACAATTAAAGAAGCCAAGATTAAGGAATATGGCTACCTTCGAATACATTGGATGAAAGCTATGCATATAACATTCATTTGCCAAGAACAAGACATTGTCATTTTGATTGAAAGTGGTGGTATAAATAGCTTCATTGATGTACAAGTTATTACAGAGATCAATGCTTCTATTGAGAAGACCACTATGCTTGCTGTAATGAAATGTGACAACATCCCAAATTCATATAGTTTATGCAAGGGTACGAGTTTTCAAGCATATTTTAGAGTGTTGAATCTGGGAAGATATGGCATGGTGTTCGGGGTTGATTAGTTGAGGATTTACTCAAAAATTATGTTTGATTTCATCAAAATAAAAATACCATTAAAAAAGAATGGAAGAATGATTGAATTAAAGATAATTATAGAAGAAACTGAATTATAAATAATCACAACAACAAAAACATATAAGAAAAGCTAAATGATGTGGGGAAAGAACTTTTACTTTCCTCACATAACAATGTTAATTGTTACAGTGTTTTCCCACAATCTTTTTTTTACCCAGTTTTCTTTTTCTTTTTTTTTTTGTTATAATTTTTTTCAAAATTATTTTTGTCGATTTTTTTTTTAATATTGAGATAGTTGAGAATTTAGCTTTGTAATTTTTTTTTCTTTTTATTTTGTCTTCCTATAAAGTTAGCGTGGTTTGTAGGTTTGTTGAGATTACCCAGGTTACCCTAGTTTATGGATTTGGTGGGTTTTTTTTTTAATTGAACTTGGCTTTTTTATAATCTATTTTGTTCTTATATTGTTCAAAAAATAGTTTTAGAGAAAAACAATGTTATTAAAACTTAATGAAGTAACAAGAATTAAAGGAAGTAAGGGAAACTATTGTTCACCCAACATCCATTGCATTATGGATTACAATAGTAAACCACGGTATCTTGCTTTCTTTTTATTTTATTTTTGAATTTTTGTTATGATTTTTTTAAATCTATTTTTATCAATTTCATCTTTTAAAATTAATATTGTTAAGAATTTAGCTTCGTAAATTGTTATCTTTCTTTCTCTTTTATTCTTCGTAGGTTTGCCAAAGTAACCCAGGTTGCCTTGGCTTACGAGTTTGGTGGGTTGTTTTTTTTAAATTAAACTTAACTTTTTTTATAGTCTATTTTTTTCTCATATAGTTAAAAAAAATAGTTTTAGAGAAAAGCCGTGTTATAAACTTTATAAAGTAATAAAAATTAAAAGGTGTGAGGAAACCATTGTTTATCCACACACATTGCACTGTAAATGACAATAGTAACCCACAATGTTTTGCTTTCTTTCTTTTTTCTTTATGGTTTTGAATTTTTGTCATGATTTTTTTCAAATTTGTTTTTGTCGATTTCATCTTTTAATAGTGGGATGATTGAGAATTTGATTTTATAATTTATTTCTTTTTATTTACCTTTCTATAAGGTTAGCATAGTTTGCGGGTTTACCAAGGTAACTCGGGTTACCCTGGTTTACGAGTTTGGTAGGGTGTCTTTTTTTAATTGAACTTAACTTTTTTATCGTCTATTTTTTCTCATATAGTTAAAAAAAATAGTTTCAGAAAAAAGTTATGTTATTAACTTTATAAAGTCCATGAACATATTCACAGGTTTGACTGATTGCCTTGGTTTTTGAGTCTGGTAAGTTCAACTTTTTAAATTATTTTTTTTTCACCCTTAAATATTGGGTTAATTGGAAATTCAGTTTCATAATTGGTTTTGTTTCGCCTTTTATGAGGTTATGGTGATCTAAAAAAAATCTCGGTATTGGGTTGATGTTTGATTTCACAATCATCTATTTTTGTTATCATGTGGTTAAATAAAAAATAGATTAAAAAAATTATAATTCTAGTGGAGTCCATAACTCAGTTCACAGGTATGACGTACTAGCCCGGCTTACCCGATTCACAGGTTTAATAAGTTTACCCACTAATATGATATGTTTTTTTGTTTTTTTTTGTTTTTGGTCTTTTAATTGTTTTTAATTTATTTATTTTTAATTTTATCATTTAATATTGGATTGCTTGAGAAATAGAGTGTATTATTGATTTTTGTTTGCTTTCTGGGGATAATTGTCTAAAATAAGTGTATATTTTTAGATTGGTGTTCAATTTTGTGAGCATTTTTTTATCATATAATTAAATAAAAAATATAAAAAAGTTATTAAACCCAATAGAGTCCATGACTCGGATCGCAGGGGGTGAGATCGATCCAATCTGTCATCATCTCAATAGTTTTTAAGAAAAAAATCATTTTGAAGTTTTTTTAAAAGTTAAATCATGTTTTTATCGATCATCAAAGTTGCATTTGGACCTATGAAATCGATCGATTTAAGTCGAGCTAGCTCTTACACGATTTAATAAAAAACTTAAGTTAGACAAAGAGTTGAGTTGGAAGGTTTTAAAATTAACATACTTGCTTAGGTTTAATAACACTATTAAAAAAATTTCTATACTCTTAATTTTTTTTACATTTTAATAAAAAAATTAATATTGACTCATGGCGGAGCGTGGATCAATATACTAATAATAGCTTAAAAGAAATAGTGTATGGTTTTGTGGGGCAATTTTTTCCATGAAAGTGTATGAAGAACCTAAACAAGTTATGCAAAACTCATAAGTGAAAGCATTGCTAAAAAAGTATGAATTAGTATTTGTAAAACATAAACACCTTTCACCTAATAGAGGGTTTGATCACAAGATTCCTCTAATACCATGAGCCAAACTAGTTAATATTAGACCTTACAATAGCTTATCTGTGCCCTAGAAGAGATAGAAAGGTTGGTTAAGGAGATGTTACATAATAGAATTATTCAACACTATTGTAGTTCATTTGTCTTTCCATTGTTGTTGGTTAAAAATAAAGATAACAAATAAAGACTTTGTGTTAATTATACAATTAAATAATTTAGCTATTGAAAATAAATTTCTTATTCCATTAATCAGTGACTTGATGGATGAATTACATGGTTTTCAATTCTTTTCAAAGCAAGATATAAGGTTTAGTTATCACCAAGTGAGGTTGTATAAAGAAGATGTGGATGATTGTTTTAAGAACTCCTCGTAAACACTACAGTTCAAAGTTATTTCATTTGGCATGACTAATGCACCAACTGTGTTTCAAGCCTTGATAAACACTATGTTGGAACCATTTGTTGTTGAGAATGTTTACATTGATATTCTTTTATGATATCTTAGTATATAGTTAAACTCTAGAATTACATATCAATCATTTAAAGCTAGTGATGGAAACATCAAATAACAATCAATTGTTTGCAAAACAATCAAAATACTTCTTTTGTGCGCAACAAATTGAGCACCTTTGGCACATAATATCAAAAGAAGGTGTGACAACTGATCTAAAAAATACAAAAGCTATGAAGAAATGGCTAATTTCTTATTCAATTAAATAATTGAAAGGCTTTCTATTATCATGATATTATAGGAAATTTATAAAAGGTTTTGGGGTCATCAACAAACATTTTACTAAATTGTTAAAGAAAAATAATTTTAATTCGAATAAGAAGGCTCAAGAAGCTTTTAACAAGTTAAAGGATGCTTTGTAAAGCTCCAATACTAGCCTTAACAAACTCCAACAACATTTTTGTGCTAAAAACTAATGCATGTGTAAACAGGTTGGATGCAATTTTAAGTAAAAAAATGGAGGTCGTTAACTTTTTTTTAACAAGGCATTGAGTCCAAAGCATATTGGATTATCAATCTATAAAAAAGAGTATATGACTATATTAATAGTAATAGAAAGATAGAGACATTACATAGATCATAATTAGTTCATCATTGAAATTGATCATGAAAGTTTAAATCATATTTTAGAGCAGAAGATTCATACTCCTATATAGAAAGAATATTTAATCAAGCTATTAAGATTAATAGATTAAATTCAGTATAGAAAGGGTAAGGAGAATATAATGACAAATGCTCTATCAAAAACAATTAGAAATGAAGATAGTCCAGCAACTAAAGGTCAACTAATTGAGAATGACATTGGAATTATAAGAGCTATTATTGTAGTGGTAATAGGATGGTATGAAAAAGTAAGTGAGATTTATAAGAATGATTTTTTGTTGTAAGGAATGATTGTTAAGAAAATATTAAATGTAAGTGGCTAGCTAAATTACACTTTTTTTTGAAGGGGTTTTGAGATATAAAAACATAATAGTCATTGGCAAAACAAAATTTGAGGGGGAGATTGATGAGTGTTACACTTGATTCATACGTAGAGGGTTATACAGGGGTATAAAATCCCTACAAAAGGTTTAAAGCAATGTTTTAATGGCCTTTAATAAAGACTTTGGTTAAAAAATTTGTGAATGAATATGATGTGTACAATTAGGCCAAAATGAAAATGGTAGCATATCCTGGATTACAACAACCATTTTAAATAACTAAAGGAACTTCAAGAAATATAACTATGGATTTTATAGAAGGGTTGCCACACTCAAGGGAAAGTATGTCATATTTATGTTAGTTGACAAGTTTATCAAGTATGGATATTTCATAGCTATAACACACTCTTTCGCAACTCAAGAGATAATGAAGGTATTCTTGAACCAACTCTATAAATTCCATGGGTTGCCAAACAACTATTGTCACATATAGAGATAAAGTTTTCATTAGCTTGTTTTAGAAGGAATTGTTTAAACTATTAGGGGTGAAGTTTCTAATAAGTTCATCAAATTACCCATAAATTAATGGTCAAACTGAAAGAGTTAATCAATGCTTAGAGATTTATTTCAGGTGTATAACTATGTACAATCTAAAGAAATGACATTATTAGTTATCTCAATGATGTTAAAACTATAGTTTTAAAATCTGGCCTGACATGTCAATCAAAGACCAAAATCGGATTGAGTTTAAGAAAAAATAAAAAATTACATAAACCTGGGTGACTTAGATAAAAATCCAAGTTAACCCAGTAACCTAGTTAACCTAACAATACCCAGTTAAAAATAAAGTTGTAACTCGTTGATTTTTTTAAAAACAAAAACGATATTGTTTTGTTTTATAAAAAAAATTAGGGGCCAACCCGGGATGACCTGATGACTCAGTTAAAGCCCATCACCCGGACATTGGGCCAAGTTTAAAAGGTATGATTAAAACTCTAGCTTTCATTCTACCATTAAGACGAGTACTTTTCAAGCTTTATATATAGATACCTTCCACGAGATAATTACACAAGAAACTATAACATTGACCGTGAAGGAAGAGGTAATTTGAAGAAGGGCTAACATGGAGCACAAATGGAAATGACTATACATAAAATAAAACAA
>Ga0325411_1008686_pt1 | contig 10958 bp, 10 predicted proteins | sample PopdelMetagenome_13_FD_206181 | JGI IMG/M metagenome (GOLD analysis project Ga0325411, IMG submission 206181) | Populus deltoides microbial communities from Bellville, Georgia, United States - Xylem-PdIQD-R4 | ecosystem: Host-associated > Plants > Phyllosphere > Stem > Wood/Secondary xylem...
CCAATAGTTGGATCAAAAGTTATGAATCTTTTCAGCAGGTACTGTGGTCGCGTTAGTAGTACGACCCGAAAGGACATCGTCGGCATGGATTAGGGACTCCACACTTCTCCATGGAAAACAGCCTACGAAAACACCTCTAAAAACCCGCACGATCCAACGACCAGATCAAAAGTTATAGACATTTAGAGCCAGTACTCTGGTCGCGTCGGTAGGACGCCCCAAGGACGTTGTCGGTGTGCAATAGCGATTCTATGCTACTCAAAGGAAAACAGCCTGCGGAAACTCCTCTAAAAATTTGAGCACGATCCAATGGTCGGATCAAATGTTATGGACCTTATCAGGAGGTACTGTGGTCGCGTCGGTGGTACTACCCAAACGGACTTCGTCGGCGTGGAGTAGGGATTCCATGTTACTCCAAGGAAAGTAGCCTACGGAAACTCCTTTAAAAATTTGGGCACGATCCAACGGTCGAATCAAAAGTTATAGACCTTTTGAGCCGGTACTCTGGACGTGTCGGTGGAATGCCCCAACGGACATCGTCGGCATGCAGTAATGATTCCATGCTACTCAAAGGAAAATACCCTACGAAAACTCCTCTGAACATTTAAGCACAATCCAACGATCAGATCAAAAGTTATAGGCCATTTCAGCCAGTACTTTGGTCTCGTCGGTGGTACAACCCGAACGAGTAGGGATTCCACACAACTCCAAGAAAAACAGCCTATGGAAACTACCCTAAAAATTAGAGGGTGATGGGTAGGATCACAAGTTATTGACCTTTTGAGCCGGTACTCTAGTCGAGTTGTTGGCATGCCCAAACAGACATCGTCGGCGTGCAGTAGCGATTCCATGCTACTCCAAGGAAAACAACCTACAGAAACTCGTCTAAAACTTTGAGTGCGATCCAACGGTCGGATCAAAAGTTATGGACCATTTCAGCAGGTACTGTGGTCGCGTCGGTGGTATGACCCGAACGGACATCGTCGGCGTGGAGTAGGGATTCCACACTCTACAAGGAAAACATCCTACGGAAACTCCTCTAAAATTTTGGTGCGATCCAACGGTCGGATCAAAAGTTATAGACATTTTGATTCGGTTCTCTAGTCGCGTCGGTGGGACGCCCCAAGGACATCGTCAGTATGTAGTAGCGATTCCATGCTACTCAAAGGAAAATAGCCTACGGAAACTCCTCTAAAAATTTTAGCGCGATCCAACGGTCGGATCAAATGTTATGGACCTTTTCAGCAGGTACTGTGGTCGCATTGGTGGTATGATCCGAACGAATTTCATCGGCGTGGAGTACTAATTCCAGGCAACTCCAAGGAAAACAGCCTACAGAAACTCCTTTAAAAATTTGGGCACGATCCAACGGTCGGATCAAAAGTTATAGACTTTTTGAGCCGGTACTCTGGTCATTTCGGTGGAACGCCCCAACGGACATCGTCAGTGTGAAGTAGCGATTCCATGCTACTCAAAGGAAAACACCATATGGAAACTCCTCTAAAAATTTAAGTGCGATCCGACGGTCGGTTCAAAAGTTATGGATCTTTTCAGTAGGTACTGTGGTCGTGTCGGTGCTTTGACCCGAACGGACTTCGTCGACATGGAGTAGGGAGTCCATGCTACTCCAAGGAAAACAACCAACGAAAACAACTCCAAAAATTTGGGCATGATACAACGGTAGTGATGCGATCCAACCATCAAAGGATCCATTGGAGGTTCCAGTTGGTCCAGTTACTAGGCTTAGGGTTAAGAAGTTCAAAGAAGCTTTCAATGGACTTCTTAAAGATACATAGGCTAAGGTGGACTTCAAGAGGATTTGTAATAATAAAGAGGCCTTGATTAATCTGAGTCATATTCAAGAGGGGCTTGTTGGTAGAACCAAGACCATTACACAAGGATTGGGAGAAGAAGACTAGATTGGGACAGTTTGACCTTGTGTTACTCTTTTGGTCATAACTGGAGCTATAGATCGAATTTTGATGTGATTCTAGTTGGGCTGGAAACTAGACTTCCATACCTTTACAACGGTATATGGCACACCTTCTAATTCATTAAGATGAGAGAGAACCATCCATTTTAAGTTGGGCCTTACTGCTGCCAGACAGAATACGGAAACAACGAACTTGTCTTATTTAATTAGTTGGGCTATCAAACTTTATTTATTTTGAGAGGAGACAACTTGTTTGGGTTTTAGACTTGTTTATTATATTTATTTTAATTAGTTTGGGCTAGTTTTAGCTTGGGTTGATTATTATTTAAATTGGGTTTATGTGAGATCTATTAGGAAAACTAAAGTTTTGGCTTAGAGTTTATATACTCTTTAGGAATATTTTTAGGGCAGACTTTTGATAATATTTCAGCATTGTAGCCGACTTTTGGTTGCTCAATCTTGGTTCTTGATTGAACTTTGTTGTGAATTTATACTTCTTTTGCTCTCCGGGTGTAGGCATTGTGATTGAGTTGGTTTATAGTCTTGTTGCCTTAGAGCAAGTCTTCCATTGTGATAAGCTCATTCAAATCTCAATAAACATGGGTTAGATTGATCTTGGGGTCACGAATACCATTAAATTCCGCTAGGGTTCGCATCAGGTTGGATCAAAAGTTATATACCTTTTTAGCCGGTACAGTGGTAGTGTCGGTGGTACGCCCCAACAGACATCGTTGGTGTGCAGTAGCGAATCCATGCTACTCTAAGGAAACCAGCCTACGGAAACTCTTCTAAAAATTTGAGCGTGATCCAACGGTCGGATCAAAAGTTACAGACCTTTTGAGCCAGTACTGTGGTCGTATTGGCGGTACATCCCAAAGGACGTTGTCAGTTTGTAGTAGCGATTGCATGCTACTCCAAGGAAAACAGCATATGGAAACTCCTCTAAAAATTTAGTCGCGATCAAACGGTCGGATCAAAAGTTATAGACCTTTTGAGCCAGTACTCTGGTTGTGTCGGTGGAACGCCCCAACGAACATTTTTGGAATGCAGTACCGATTCCATACTACTCAAAGGAAAACAACTTACGAAAACGCCTTTGAAAATTTGAGCACAATCCAACGATCGGATCAAAAGTTATGGGCCATTTCAACTGGTACTTTGGTCCCATCGGTGGTATAACCCGAACGGACTTCGTCGACGTGGAGTAGGTATTCCACACAACTCCAAGAAAAACAGCCTATGGAAACTCCTCTAAAAATTTGGGCGCGATCCAACAGTAGGATCAAAAGTTATAGACCTTTTGAGCTGGTACTCTAGTCGAGTCGTTGGCACGCCCAAATGCACGTCGTCGACGTGGAGTAGCATGGTATCCAAGGAAAACAGCCAACAGAAACTCCTCTAAAAATTTAAGCGCGATCCAACGGTCGGATGAAAAGTGATAGACATTTTGAGCCAGTACTCTGGTCGCGTCTGTGGGACACCCCAAGGACGTCGTTGGCATGCAGTAGCGATTCCATGCTACTCAAAGGAAAACACCCTACGAAAACTCCTCTAAAAATTTGAGCGCGATCCGACAATCGGATTAAATCTTATGGACCTTTTCAGCAGGTACTGTGGTCGCGTCGGTGGTACGACCCGAACGGACTTCGTCAGCGTGGAGTACAGATTCCAGGCTACTCCAAGGAAAACAGCTTACGAAAACTCCTTTAAAAATTTGGGCTCAATCGAACGGTTGGATCAAAAGTTATAGACCTTTTAAGCCGGTACTCTGGCCGTGTCGGTGGAACGCCCCAACAGACATTGTCGGTGTGCAGTAGCGATTCTATGCTACTAAAAGGAAAACAGCCTACGGAAACTCCTCTAAAAATTTGAGCGCGATCCAACAGTCGGATCAAATGTTATGGACCTTTTCAGGAGGTACTGTGGTCGCGTTGGTGGTACGACCCGAACAGACTTCGTCGGCGTGGAGTAGGGATTCCATACTACTCCAAGGAAAGTAGCCTACAGAAACTCCTTTAAAAATTTAGGCGCGATCCAACGGTCGAAACAAAAGTTATAGACCTTTTGAGCTGGTACTCTGGTCGTGTCAGTGGAGCGCCCCAATGGATATCGTCAGCGTGCAGTAGCGATTCCATACTACTCAAAGGAAAACACCCTACAGAAACTCCACTAAAAATTTGAGCGCGATCCAACGATCGGATCAAATGTTATGGACCTTTTAAAGAGGTACTGTGGTCGCGTCGGTAGTACGACTTGAACGGACTTTTTCGGCGTGGAGTACAGATTCCAGGTTACTCCAAGGAAAGCATCTTATGGAAACTCTATAAAAAATTTGGGCGCGATCCAACGGTGGAATCAAAAGTTATAGACCTTTTGAGCCGGTACTCTAGTCTTGTCGGTGGAGCACCCCAACGGACGTCGTAAGCGTGCAGTAGCAATTCCATGCTACTCCAAGGAGAACAGCCTACGGAAACTCCTCTAAACATTTGAGTGCGATCCAACGGTCGGATCAAAAGTTATGGACCTTTTCAGCCAGTACTACGGTCGCGTCGGTGGTACGGCCCGAACGGACATCGTGGGCGTGGAGTAGGAATTTCCACGCTGCTTCAAGGAAAACAGCCTATGGAAACTCCTTTAAAAATTTGGAGGCGGTCCAACGGTCGGATCAAAATTATAGATCTTTTGAGTCGGTACTTTGGTCACGTCGGTGGAACGCCCCAACGGACGTCGTCGGCGTGCAGTAGCATTTCCATGCTACTATAAGGAAAACAGCCTATGAAAACTCCTTTAAAAATTTAGGCGTGATACAACGGTAGGATCAAAAGTTATACATCTTTTGAACCGGTACTGTGGTCGGGTCGGTGGTACGCCCCAACGGATGTCGTCAGCGTGCAGTAGCAATTCCATGCTATTACAAGGAAAACAGCCCACGGAAACTCCTCTAAAACTTTGAGCGCTATCCAACGGTCGGATCAAAAGTTATGGACCTTTTCAGCCGATACTTTGATCGCGTCGGTGGAACGACCCGAACGGTCTTCGTCGGTGTGGAGTACGGATTCCATGCTACTCCAAGAAAAACAACCTACAGAAACTCCTCTAAAATCTTGGGCGCGATACAACGGTAGAACCAAAAGGTTTTTAGCCGGTACTTTGGTCAAGTCGGTGATACACCCCAACGGACATCGCCAGCTTGGAGTAGGGATTCCACGCTACTCCAAGAAAATACATAGACATGAAATATGGTTATATGAACTACAGGGTTAAATTCATTCAATCAAGTTTAAACATTTATTATACAAATTAAGTTATACCAACATTTTCATGTTTACAAAATACAAGGGTATACTCCCTAAAACCTAGATTACAAGAAGGGAACATAAGCTAGGATCTACTCTTGTCGTGCATGCGATGATCCTGAAACAAAATACATATAATTAAAAGGTGAATATTTCAATAAATATAACAACACAAAAATCTAACAATTTCAACAGGGTAAAATGCATTCATAGTTCATTTGCTTCTCCCTTCTAGTATTTATTAGAATCTCTTCCTTATTCAACTATTAAAATTGTTCCCTCTGCCACTTTCAATCTTCATTCCAGACTTAATGAGATCAACCATGATTATTCTTGCTTATCACATTATCGATACCACTTTCACTGGTATCATCATCATCACCCCATAGGAGTCGATGCAAGGTGATCCCTTTACCCGGGATCCTAACATACACTAAATGTATGCATGCCAATACATGGTGATCCCCTTATCCGGTATCCTAACATACACTAAATGTATGCTAGCCCATACATGGTGATCCCCTTACATGAGATCCTAACATATACTAAATGTATGCTAGTTTACGCCTTAAATCGTACTTCTCATATTTCTTTTGTCAGTGATAATTTATTCATTTGGCAATTCACACACAAGTTTCCATCTTGAATAAACATACATTCAGTAATTCACATTTCACATTGGTAATATAAATAAATCATGGAATTAACTAGGAAATATAGGTGCGATTCACCTACCTTTAATAGAAGCTCTACTCGTGCTCCCCTGCTGCTGCTGCACCACGCCTGTGGTCCCTCCGGAAATTCACAGGTTTTTCTCATAAATTTTTCTCACCCAAGGATATGTTTTATTATACCATATCAACAACCAATAAGTCTTTCTTTTTGTCATTTCTTAATATTTTATGTTTTTCTCATTTCACCCATTAATATTGTCATTCTTTGTCCAACCATAGTTATCATTCCTTTTATATATATATATATATATATATATATATATATTAACCGTTTCTGTTTAAATCCCGAACTGTTACTATCTAGATATTGAACTGTTACTCTCCGACTTCTCCTTAGATTTTTAACTATATCTAGAGTTATAGAACTCCGATTCAAGCGAGATTATTCTTGTTGGAAAGCTAAGACATAAGGCTACAAGTTTTCTGAGGAAGGCGAACCCAGTTCTACCTCAAAGTCAGTCAAAATTTCTCATCAACGAACCAGACTTACTACCCTATAGGGTCTATCATGACCCAGTCTCGGTTGGTGACCCATAGCTGGAGTTCTATAACTCCAAATTGAGCAAGACCAATTTCATTAGTTGGCCAACATCCAAACCTACAATTTCTATGAGGAACCTGATCCTAATTCCTTCATCCTCCTACCTAAAATCTCTCTTAAAGTCAAGAGACAAAACTGTCCAGATTCGTCAATCTTTCCATTTACATACAACACATGAAGTTCTTTAATTTAGCAACTCATACTTTTTCCTCAATTCAAGTCTAAGAACTCAAATCTATAAATTAACATCCAGCTATCAATTCTTATTTGCATTTAGGCCCCATTTTCTTGGATGGGTTTTTGAAATTTTGGTGTTTCTCTCTTGATTTGTAAAAATGAATATAAAAACTCCCTCTTTTCTTTCTTTACGTTATCTGCAGATCTGTTTTTGTGAGAAGAGGAGTACTTATGCTCTATAATTATTCTTATTTGCATTTAGGCCCCATTTTCTTTAAATGTATTCATTTTGCCCCCATTTCTTTTTAGTTTAGTTTATTTCCTTTAATTTAATCCAGCCCCCCCTTTTTTTCTCAGGATTTACATTCTCCCCTCCTAATAAAATTTCATCCTCGGAATTCAAGTTACGTACCTATGTCGGAGAATAAGTGCGGAAACTTCTCCTTCATCTCGGATTCTCTTTCCTATGTTTGTTCTTCTATTTGAGAGCTCCTCCATAATACTCTCACTAAGGGAACTCTTTTATTCCTCAATAACTTTTCATCTCGATCTAAGATCTTGACGGGCTTAGTTTTCATGGTTAGATCCCCTTCAATCTTCATGGGAACTTGTGGCAATACCCGTGAGGGGTCTATTTTGGCCTTTCGCAGCAGTGACACATGGAATACATTGTGAATCTTATCCAAATATACGGGCAATTTTAATCGATATGCAACTGGCCCGATTCTTTCCTTAATCACAAAAGGGCCAACATATCTCCGGGCTAATTTCCCTTTCACTCCAAATCGAATGATGCCTTTCCAAGGAGCCACCTTTAGAAATACTTTATCCCCCACTTGGAATTCCAAGGGCCTTCTTCGGCTATCTGCGTAACTTTTTTGTCTATCCTGGGCTTCTTTCATCCTCTTTTTGATCACTCTCACCCTCACCTTGTCAGTTGTCAATTGCACCATTTTAGGTCCCAAAAGCTTCCTTTCTCCTACTTTCTCCTAACAAATTAGGGTACGACATTTCCTCCCATACAATGCTTCATAAGGAGCCATACCGATAGTAGTTTGATGGCTATTATTATAAGTAAACTCCACCAATGGCAGGAGATCCTCCCAATTCCCTCCAAACTCCAACACACAGGAGCTCAGGAGATCCTCAAGAGTTTGAATGGTCCTTTCGGATTGACCATCCATCTGAGGATGAAATGTCGTGCTCAGATTCAACTTTGTCCCCATTGCCCGTTGTAAGCTAGGCCACAATCTCGATGAGAACCTTGGATCCTAATCCGATATAATTGAAACCGGCACTCCGTGAAGTCTGATTACTTCATTTACATTCAATTTTGCCAGTTTATCCACCGAATCAGTCATCTTCAAAGGCAAAAACAAAGCAGATTTTGTTAGTCGATCCACGACCACCCATATGGCATCATTCCCCTTCTTTCCCCTAGGTAATCCCTTCACAAAATCCATAGAAATATCCTCTCATTTCCATTCCAGAATTGATAATGACTGTAATTCTCCTGCAGGTTTCTGGGGTGTTCTATCTTTATTTGTTGACATATCCCACAGTTCAACACAAATTCTGCTATTTCCCTCTTTATATTTAGCCACCAGTACTATTCCTTTAAATCCCTATACATCTTCGTACTCCCAGGATAAGTAGCAAATCGAGATTCATGAGCTTCTCTTAATATTTCATCTTTCAAAATCTTATCCTCAGGCAAATAAAGTCGTCTACGCATAGCTATTAGCCCATCGGATAACATTTGAAATGATGTCTCTATACCCTTGTTTACCCTCTCCTTGATCTCTCTTACTTTCCCATCTGCCTGTTGAGCCACCAAGACCTTGTCTCGAAGCACATATCAGATCTTTAACTGAGCTAACAGTGATCCCTCGGGCCCTACACTTAGCCGCAAGCCCATTTTTTTAACTCCACTATACTTTCTTGTTCCTTATGCTCCACATCAATCATCACTGTTTTTCCCTTTCTACTTAAGGCATCAGCTACTACATTAGCCTTACCAGGATGGTAGTCAATAACACAATCGTAATCTTTTATTAACTCTACCCATCTTCTTTGCCGCATGTTCAACTCCTTTTGTGAAATCAAATACTTCAAACTTTTATGGTTTGTAAAGATTTGAACTTGTGTCCCATACAAATAATGTCTCCATGTTACCTACCAAATAAAAGGCCTGCTAAGGAAGACTATCTAATTCTCCAGAAAGGATCAATTTAAACCCTCTAATTGTTTCTGCTAGACCAACATATTTTCCCGGGGAACCAGTAAATACTTCGGCTACGGAAAAGGGTTGTGATAAGAAACACTCAATTTTTTGTGCTCTTGCTACAGTTAAGCGATCCTCTTCGAATAATTTGTCCAACCCATGGATAGCTATAATGTCTTGAAGTTCTTTGTAATGTTGTAAAGTTTGCTTAACTCTTTGATAATTCTTAAGGCAAACACCACCGCTGCAAGTTCTAAGTCATGAACCGGGTAATTCACCTCATGTGACTTTAACTGTCTTGATGCATAAGCAATCACACGCCCGTGTTGCATCAATACACATCCCAGACCCCTTTTTGAGACATCACTATATACCACAAACCCTTCTGTCCCCGATAGAAGGGCCAGCACAGGAGAAGAAGTGAGCCTCTCCTTCAGTTCTCGAAAGCTCGCTTCACATTCTTCCGACCAAACAAACCTGACTTCCTTGCTGGTCAGCTTAGTTGAAGGTGATGCTATGGTGGAGAACCCCTCAATAAACCTCCGATAATATCCAGCAAGACCCAAGAAACTCTAGATTTCTGTCACGTTGGTAGGCCTTTCCCATTTTAACACGGCCTCAACCTTTCTTGGATCCACAATTATTCCTTCTGCGGATATTACATGACCTAAAAATACTACTTCCTTGAGCCAAAACTCACACTTATCTAGCTTTGCATATAATTTATTCTCCCTTAAAGTCTATAGCACAACCCTTAGATGTTGTTCATGCTCTAAGTAAGAGTTTGAATATACCAAAATATCATCAATAAATACAACCACCTATTGGTCCAGGTAAGGCCGAAACACCCGATTCATCAAGTCCATAAACATGGCTGGAGCATTGGTTAACCCGAAAGGCATCACCGAAAATTTGTAATGCCTATAACGGGTTCGGAAGGCAGTCTTTTGTATGTCTTGTTCCTTGATTCTCAACCGATGGTATCCAGATCTCAGATCTATCTTAGAGAACACTCTAGCACCCTTCAACTAATCAAACAAGTCATCTATTTGTGGGAGTGGGTATTTGTTCGTCACCGTCACTTAATTCAATTGACGATAATCAATGCACAAACGAAGGGTGCCATCCTTCTTCTTTACAAACAATACCGGAGCTCCTGAGGGCGAGTTACTAGGCTGGATGAAGCCTTTATCTAACAAATCCTGAAGCTGAACCTTCAGTTCCGCCAATTCCATAGGTGCCATCCTATAAGGAGACTGGGCTATAGGATAAACTCCTGGAATAGTTTATATGGAAACTTTAATTTCTCTAACTGGAGGTAATCCAGGCAACTCTTCTGGGAATACATCTCAAAACTCCCTCGCAACAGGAATACTAGCCAAATCTATGCTACCCTTCTCCAGCTGTCTACATGGGCTAACCAAGCAAAACAACATTTCCTCGGTAATTTTATAGCCACCAAGACTGAGATTACACAACTTGGAATTACTTTTCTTTCCCCTTTAAACACTACTCTTTTATCACCTATTTATTGGATTGTCACCGTTTTGGTGAAACAATCCACTAGTGCCTTATGTTTACTTAGCCAATCCATGCCCAGAATCACATTAAAATCATATAACTCTAATGGCATAAGATCTACCCTTAACTCTAATCCTCCAATATATAGTTTTACCCCTCTATAAATATCATTAATATGTATATTCTCTCCCAGAGGTGTACTAACCCTCACCCCTACACCCAAGTTACTAGATAACACATGCAGGTTATTCACAATTCTATAAGATACAAAGGAATGACTAGCTCCAGGATCAATTAAAGCGTAAACTTGCATTGTATCTAACTGTAAAGTACCTGCCACCACATCGGGTACAGCTCCCACATCCTCGTAGGTCATATGATATACCCAACCTTGAGTGTAAACACCCAAAGGAATATATATATATATATATATATATATATATATAGAGAGAGAGAGAGGGATGATGATGAATGCAGTTTTCGCTGCCGATGCAGAAATCGGCAGCGACGCAGTTTTCGCTACCGATTCTAG
>Ga0325411_1008687_pt1 | contig 10957 bp, 7 predicted proteins | sample PopdelMetagenome_13_FD_206181 | JGI IMG/M metagenome (GOLD analysis project Ga0325411, IMG submission 206181) | Populus deltoides microbial communities from Bellville, Georgia, United States - Xylem-PdIQD-R4 | ecosystem: Host-associated > Plants > Phyllosphere > Stem > Wood/Secondary xylem...
TCTACTTTTAAGTAAGTTGGACTTGTTTCTTTACTAAACCTATTTGCTGACAGAATTTATAGTTTGTTTTAGAAAACTCATATCTCTCATATGAGCTCTTTTCAGCTATAATTTTGCAAGAAGATAGATATTTGAGTCAGGAGTCCAAAACAATTATATTTGCATTAAATAGACTTCTCTAACTCAAGATATTCAAGTTCGAATGGCCAAAAGTCAAAATTGGTAGAATGCGAGACTTGTCTTTGAAGGTTGTGATTTCTATCCTCTTTCTTTTTTTTTTCTTTTTCTTGCCATATATGTATAAAAGGGTATGGATGTTACATTTCTAATGCCACTAGAATTACTTCATTTCAACCTCTACAGCTTAAGTTTTGCATAAAACATCGATCAGACATCAAATCTGTCAATATTTGACACGACTTGGAATATAGTCTGAATTTTATCTCCAATTTACTCTTTTTTGAATCTCACATCCAAAAATACCTTCAAAACATAAAAAAAATATAATAAACACAATATATATATATATATATATATATATATATATATATATATATATATATATATATATATATAATGTCTTGATAATATTTGTTTTATGTTTTGAAGGTTATAATGTCTTTGATAATATTTGTTTTATGAACAAAATATTAGTTAAATATAGGTAAAACTATTGAATAATATGGTTGCATCAAATACCCCCACACTTAACTCTTGCTCGTCCTCGAGAAAGGAAAGATAAAATCAAACTTCAGGAAGACAAAAGCATAAATAAATAAAATAATTGTGATTAATCTCGTAATCTTTCATCAATGTCCAAGAGTACATGCATTATAAACAAGAATACAATCAAGAAGGGTAAAACATAATTTTTCATGAATTTATTTACATACAAACTTCAAAACTCAATTAATCATTAGGATTTAAATGAAATCTATGTCATGTCAAAGTGATAGGTCCTCTCACTGATATACACTCAAACACTCACGTGTTTAGGGCTTATGCCTTCAAATCTCTCTAATTCAATCAATGAATATGTTCTACCATAAGATTGCTCTTCAATCTCATCTTCATTACTAAAATATTACAAGCTATACATAAATAAAAAGGTCTTACTTTTTTGTTGTAATGGGGTAAAAGAAATGAAAGCATACATGATACCTCATCAAAGCATACAAATTCACCATCTTTAAGCATCAATACTTAACTTCTTTTGATTTCAAGCTCCGTAAACATAGAGTTTTCAGAACATAACGGAACAACTTTTCTTTTCTTTTTGTTTTTTTAGGATGGGTCTACCTTTGGCAACCTTGGTCATTATTTTCATCAAGTATCACTTTTTTTTTCACATAATTTCCACCCATAATCTCATGAGATATCAATAAGCATATACTCCTCTAATCATTGGTTAAGAGAAAATGAAAACATATAAAAAGTTAAGGCTTATAACATCGGTAAAGAAAAGAAAAGATAAACAAGCTCAAAAGGGCTCACTAAGAGTAATATATTTTGGGTTGGATTTTTTTCTTAAGTGGTTAAAATTCCTGGTGTCTTTATCATCTTCATATACACATGTAATGTAAATGTAATCTCAACAAGATATGAAGCAAGTTATAGAGATATATATCATTGAAAGAATGCACAATAAAAAAATATAATACCGAGGGCTTAAAAACTTACATTGGTACAACACTATTAAGTCAACATGATATATTTTCAAAGTCAATCCCTAAACTAATTAAACTTTAAAATTTGGATGCATACTCATTCATTCGATTTATATTTTTATTTATCTCAACTAATTCTTGTACATAATACTCATATTCTCATAATCCAAGATGCATTGTTTAATGGCCCAAAAAGCTTTGTGTCCAAGCTCTACTAGTCGATGACATGCTTTCTTGTAAATCATCCTATAAGGTGACATTCCTAGAGGTGATTTATAAGCAATCCGATAAGCCTAAAGTGTATCACCAAATCACAGACTTCAATCTCACCGATTAGGTTGCACTACTTTCTCCAAAATAGACTTGATTTCTTAATTTCAACTGAGCCATTCGTTTGTGGATGGTAGGTTATGGAAGTCTAATGAGTCACATGGTACTTGCATAGTAATGCTCCCATTGAACGATTGCAAAAATAAGTGTTACGATCACTAATGATAGCTTTGGAGATTCCAAACTTGTCAAATATATGAGTCTAGATAAAATCTAAAACAACCTTAGCATTTTTAGTTCATGTGGCTTTTGTCTTAATCCATTTAGACACATAATCAACAACAAGAAGGATATAAAGATTACCAAAGAAGAAGAAAATGGACCCACGAAATTAATACCCCAAACATAAAAAATTTCACTTACAAAAATATTCTTTGCATTTGATTCTTATAAGTGATATTGCCAGTTCTTTGGCATTTTTCACATGATTTATAAAAGTGATATATATCCTCAAATTCCTTTTGGGCTATTCTTTTTGCTCCAAAATGCCCACTGACACGATCAAAAGATTGATGTCTTATCCCAAGTGTAAGAGTGTCGAAGTAATAAATAACCCGGCAAGACCGGGATCGAACCACATGGAGATTAACTATATAAATTATAAATAATAATAATAATAATAATAACAACAACAACAAGTTAAAGAGAATTTAGATATGAAGATTAATGTGAAGATTAAACAATGATAAAAACAGTTGTCAAGGTTAGAGGATCTACTAATGATATTTTAAATAAGTATAATATAAACTCTTTTTATTACTCAACTAGAAACCGCACATAAAAGAGGTTCCAATCGGATGATTTGTCATTAATAACTCATTATAAATTATTAACATGATCATATTAATTATCTTATTTAAGTAATACAAAACTTTTAAATATTGTCAGGAATTCATGATGCTAACTTATGTTAACAACAAATCAAGTTCCTTTCATAGCACATGTGTAGGTTATACCATACGGTTGGCTATGAAAGTGCCAAGTATTTGTTGTACCAAGTGTTATACAACACAAATCTAGATTAACTATTTAACAAGCAAAGTATTAAGAATTAATAAGATAAAAATGATAAGACATGTTAATAACAAGTTGTTAAGGATATAAGAATTGAAGTTCATATTGAGTTTATATTATACTTATCCTAACACCATTAGTGAAACCTTTTCACGTTGACATAATAAACTTAGCTAAATATAATGAAGAAGAGAAACATAAATAAACAAGAGGAGAACATGATTATATAAGTATAGTAAAGGAAATGAAAGGCATAAACAAGAGATTAATTAAACTATAACATGAAATAAAACTAGAACATTAAAACTACAAAGAAAGAAAGCAAGTAAGGAAATGATCTTGATCTAAAAATCAAGATGCCTAAATGCATGGTAAATGCCTCCTTTTATAGGCTAAAATTCAGAACTATTGATTTGATGACTAATTGTTGAGTGGGTGGCCAACTCTTGACTTGGTAACAATTCTTATCTTCTTATTTGTAGAAAATATCATTGCTAACATCAGAATTTGAGCAGATAGTCTTCATGAAAGTTCTGGAAAATTGTCTCAACTTTCTAACAAAACAAGAATAGATGTATTTGGACTCTTAGAACTCGAGATATGGGTTGAACACTGAATAGTATCTGGGTTGTATGACAGATTCTGACTTTTCTGTTATTGCTACAATTTAAACTTGAAAACGGTCCTTTTGAATCTTGGACTATTCATGAACGTTTTAGGCTTATGTCTTAGCTTTCCATACATATAAACCAAACCTAAATCCAAGTTCTACAGCTCCAGTTATGATCCAATAACCAAATGGTGTTCCAGTTTGGATTGAACCAGCATCTCTTTTTTAAGCTTAGCCCTCTCTTTCTCTTCTCAATTTCAATAGTTAAACTCATCGATCAATCCTTTGATTTATGTGATAGGCCTACATTTAAGATGAATATTTACCATGAATTAAAGGTATCTTATATTATTAGACATGTTATTATAAAACATGCTCTAGTTAAGGAGTTATTATACTTTTTTGAAATACCATTAGTGGATCCTCTAACCTTGATAATTATTTTATCCTTGTTTAATCTTTATATCAATATCACATCTCAAAGCTCTCTTCAACTCCTTTTATGTTATTATCTATTTTTTTATTTATAGTTTATACAGTTAACCTCCTTGTGGTTCGACCCCGGTCTTGCTGGGTTATTTATTACTTCGACACTCCTACACTTAGGAGAAGACATCAAATCTTTGGTTGTGTCAATAAGCTAACCAGGATGTATGTAAATGAGGTTGTTAGATATCATGGTATTCTAATTTCCATAGTGTCAGACAGAGACCCACGATTTACTTCTAAATTACAGCCCAACTTTTAAAATTTCTTGGGAATAAGACTGAAATTGAGCACACCTTACCATCCAAAAATAGATGATCAATCAGAAAGGACCATCCAGATACTAGAAGACCTATTGAGGGTGTGCATTATAGAATTTGAAAGACATTAGAAAGACCATTTGCCCTTGGTGGAGTTCACTTACAATAACAGTTATCATGCCACTATTGATATGGCATCATATGAGGCCTTGTACAAGAGAAAATGTTGTAGGAATGTGTTGGGATGAAATTAGAGAAAGGAAACTATTGAGACCGGAACATGTTCAAATCACCACTAATAAGGTGAAAGTAATAAGAAAAAGAATAAATGAAGCTCTTGATAGGTAAAAAAGTTATGTCGATATTAGGAGGGGACGCCTTGAGTTCTCAATGGAAGACAAGGTATTCTTGAAGGTAGCATAAGGGGAACATATTTTCTGATTTGGAATGAAGGGAAAACTCATCCCGTGGTACATTAGCCCATTTGAGATCTTGGAGAGGATTGGGCATGTGGCTTACCTATTAAGGTTACCTCCTTATTTGGAGAAAATACACAACTTATTCCATGTGTCGTTACTATGAAAAGCATAAATTGATCCATCGTGACTTCTGCCACAAGTTCTGATAGAAATAAGAGAAGATTTGACATTGGAAGTGAAGCAGGTGAAGATCTTAGATCGAAGTGAGAAGGAACTAAGAAACAAAAAAGTTTCGCTAGTAAAAATACTTTGGAGGAACTCACAATTTGAAGAATAAACGTGGGAGAGGGAGTCAGAAATAAGAAGAAAGCGTCCTGAAGTGTTCTCTACCACATGTACGTCTTTTGAAATATCAGTGATGAAATTTCTGAAGGGAAGGAAAATGTAAGCGCCTATAAAATAAATGCATGAAATTAAGTAAATAAAAAAGAACCCATTAGTGAAATATGAAAGTTTTAGCTTCAAGTATGAAATACACATAAGTGAATAAGGAGAAATTAAGGCCTAATATGGGAAAGACAAGGGATAAGAGGATTAAATTGAAAAGGCATGAACAAGTGAGGGGTAAAAACAAAAAACAATTGAGAAAAACTCGTCAACCTTAGGAAGAAGAGACTGGCTAACGACAAAAAAAAAAGTCATTTTTCTCTTTAGCACCTTCTCTCAAAGAGCAGTTAGAGAAAACACATGCAAGCAAATCCATGATATAAAATAAGGGGTTTGAGTGAAGATTTAAACACCAAAAACAAAATAAATTGAGGGAGAAAAAGAGAAGAGGTTGGTGGCAGTAGAGGGGAGATAAAGAGAGGCCAAAACATTTGAGGGAGAAGGAGTATTGAGGAGCAAAAAACACAGCTAGGACAAATCTAAAACCTACCTAGACCAATTTCTAATACCTTGGGTAAGTTTTATACAAAAATACTAATTCTTATATTAGGGTTCTTGAGGGATTTGTTTTGGGGTGGATAGAAAGTGAGGATATATTGTAAAGATGAGGGTGAAGAAGACTTGATAATATTTTCAAAATATTGAAGAATAAGATTAGTTAAAAAAGGCTTGAAGCCTCTGGCTAGACATGAACAAAATGATGGGGAAAAACTTTTTGATGTTGAATTATGCATGCCTATTAAAATAACAAGTGTAAGGTCATACAAGAAACTATGATGTGTTAAAACCTAAACATATAAACAAATTCATATGGTGGATGCTTTTGTGAAGTTTAATTTTGAATGTGTAAGATCTCAAGAATGATCATTTTTATGGAAATAACATGTTTTTTATACAATGATGATAAAAAGAAGGGAAGGATTGGTTGTGTGTTAGACCTACAAAACCAAAGATCTAGACAGTATTTCTAACTAACTTGTGACTAGAAATTTGACTAGTTTAAGGCTGAATTTGGGATATTATCCATCATGAAAGTTGTATATTTGAGTGTTAGCTTTTTTATGGGACTCAATTAACCCAAATTGGAGTTATAGAACTCTAGATATAGGTAAAAACATGAAGACAAGTAAAGTTGGGAACTACTGGACATCATGTACATCAAACCTTAAACCGAAAATTGAGACTTACAACTGAGGAAATTTAGGGTAGGTGTTCTAATGGAAAATGTGGTTAGTGATGTTATCTTTTCAGGAAACAAACCTTATCCTAATTAGAGTTATAAAACTCCAAATATAGATAAAACATAAGAGAAGGGTCAGGTTGTATGTAACACCCTCAAATTATGATGTCATGAAATCTCAATCATTTCTTTACTAATATCAAGTATTGAATAATATGTCTAAGATTGTGGGATTTTTTTTTTGAAAATTTCGGCAGAGTTTCCTTTGTTTCTGATGTTACCAAGTTATCGACTATACTTCATTCAATCACAATACTCAAAACTTCCATTTTGATCCAACCATCCTGGATCATATCTCATCTCATCATACAATATTCCACATAACTATACTTCATTGTATTTTCTCAACCTTACATCATCAACATATAAAACATTAATTACAAACAATTATAAATTCAAAAGATTCATATTGAACTAATTATTACATTAACATGCATCCATCTTTTAAACATGCATGATTATATTTACTAAATATTCTTTTCGAGTAGTTTAATAATATTAATTCCTTACTCATACTTTTTAAATATATAAGTACCAAAAGCAAACATCTTCATGACACATATATTACAATCTACGTATAAAACAAATTACATATAAAACAAATATATTACATCCCACAAAATAAACAGATTAAAACACAAAGCCTATATCTAACGCTCTGCATCACCTCGTGAACAACCTGTCTATATAACATTAATAAGAAATAAGAAAGATAGCACATTAAAAATGATAAAGCTATTATGTTCACAAGTTTTCAAAATATATCAACATTAATAACCCATTTATAATTTATTAATCTTATACTTATAAGACCTTTGTAACCAACACTCATTGCTTAATTTTTTTTTATTTGGTAATTCATAAATTCTACCTCAAACCCGACTAACCCTCTTAAATGGCCAATAATCAAATCGGTAATTCCATACGAATTACCCAACATCCGGCTTTTCTCTATCAATAGCCAATATAACCAGTAATTCATATATTCTTTATAATAGCCAATCTAATCAGTAATTTCATACGAATTACCCAATATCCAGCTATTCTCTATCAATAGTCAATATATAATCGGTAATTCCATACGAATTACCCAACATCCGGCTATTCTTTATAATAGCCAATATAACCGGTAATTCCATACGAATTACCCAACATCCGGTAATTCCATACGAATTACCCAACATCTGGCTATTCTCTATAATAGCCACTCTAACCGGTAATTCCATACGAATTACCCAACATCCGGCTATTCTTTATAATAGCCAATCTAACCGGTAACTCCATACAAACTAGTAATTCCATACTATTCTATACTAACCGGTAATTCATGCTAATCAACCGATAATTCCATACGAACCGGTAATTCTATACGAACCGGTAATTCATACTAACCAACCAGTAATTCCATACTAACCGGTAATTATATACTAATTGCCCGACATCCCCATTATAATACCAACAGTTTCTTCTTCTACTTCTTCCATATCAACATGTCATAAACAACTCATAACTAATAATGAAACTTTGAATTTTAAAGAAAGAGATGAATCACCCACCATCTGCTCATGATGGCCCAACTTCTCCTGCCTGATGCCCTACTCCCAAAACAACTCCTGAATAAATCAAATTGCACTACATTATTATTTCTCCTACGTGCCTAAATTTGAAGCATGTAATATTTTTTTTAATTTTATTGGGGTTTACACCAAAATTTTCATTCATTTATCACTTCATTTTCAACATATAGTTTTAATCAATTTTCTTCTTTTAATTCACTTAAAGAATTCTCCTATGAACTATTCCACCATTTATTTATTCCTTCTTTTCACATTCTCATGATGTTTCTTCACTTGTTCATATTTTGAATACTTCAAATAAGATAAAGAATATCATTTCTCAAACATAAAACAATCAAAACCTCATCCCCATATTTCCTCATCCTTAATTACAAGTTCTTTTCTTTAAAATTATTCAATTTCTTTCTTAATTGCTACTTACATTCACTATTTCTATAGTATTCTATCTCAATTCCATCATGTTTACTACTTTTCTCAAAACCCCCAAATTCTCATAAGAACCCTAATTTAACAAAAATCAAGAATATAAGAAATTAAATCAAATTTAATTGTCATTGTTTGATAACTTACTCAAATAAACCCAAAAACACTTCATTCAAGTAAGAATCTAAATTTTTCATGCTTACCGAGCTAAGTTCTCCCAACTTTTCTTCTCCTCCTAGTGTGGCCAGCCCTCCTCACCTTTTTTATATTTTCCTTCACTTGATTCTTCCTTAATTTAATGTTCTAAGTCTTTCAATCTTATAAGTTTCAAAGCTCTCTCTCACTTTTTCTTATTTTTCTCTTGATTTCTCACGTTCTTCTCTTATTATTTTTTTCTTTCCACTTTTGTTACTGCCCAGTTGGCAGTTCATAATAGAAAAGGGGCTGCCTTGTTTTAGTTTTAATGGAAAATTATCATTTTACCCTTAATGAGTCTTTTTGCTTCCATTTGACGGTCCTTATTCTTTGCTAGCACTACCAAGCTCCGTTCATCCTAAAATATTAACCAGATTTTATTCAATATATTTTAAGGTTCTTCATAAAATTTCAGCTCAATCTGATGGCCGGATTTAAAATCACGCCAATAACGTAAGACTAGTCAAATTGTGATTTTTCATCAAATTTTCCGAATTTCTCTAAAAATTGTGAAATTTTAACCCAAGCTAAGGCATCATATTAGAAGGCTCCACATGAATTTTTAGAATTTTTTGATAACCTGATCGAGAGTTATGAATTTTTTCTTTTGTTCTACATGAAATTAGTCAATTTATAATTTTTCGCCTAGAGGTTTTACATTGTATGTTATAGGATAGACCTATATGTTATTGTATTTTGACAAATTTAAGTGTAAATGGAAAAATTGGTTTTACCCCTCTTCATCAAAGTTGTGTATTTGTGTCTTAGCTTACTAAAGAAATAAACTCCAAATAAAATTGAGTTATACAACACTAGTGGGGAGAGAAACATTAAATAGTGTTCTAGTGCATTGTCATGCATTGTTAAACATAGTGAGTTTTAATATGAAGTTAAAAGAAGTGTTTCTTGTATGAAGAAGGAGTATGTAAATTTTTAAAAAATGTACTAACATATTCACTCGACCAGAGAAAGAGGTAAGTAAAATCTTGCTTACAACTTATTAGGTTAAATTTAAACTTTTGGTTGTAATTATGAATGCTAAGTATAAAAGTAATATGGATGAATCATAAATATGATGTGAAATTAATGTAATTGAGTTGCTTTCGCAATAAATGAAAACCAATGTTGGGATCGTTTTTAAAATTTTCATAAACCAATGAATTTAAGTTGCTTTCACGATGAGTGAAAGCCAATGTTAGGATCGTTTTCAAAGTTTTCAAAAACTAATGAATTTGAGTTGCTTTTGCAATGAACGAAAGCCAATGTTAAGATCGTTTCCAAAGATTTTGGAAACCAATGAATTTGAATTACTTTTAGATGAATGCCAATGTTGAGGTCGTTTAGAAGTTCTCAAAAACCAAATGAAATTGGGTTACTTTCATAATGAGAGAAAGCTAATGTTGAAATCATTTTTGAAGTTTTTCCAGAAACCAATGTGATGAGGTTGTTTTTGCAATGAGCAAAAACCAATGTTAGGACCATTACTGAAGTTTTCAAAAACCATGTAATTGAGGTTGTTCTTGAAATATACAAAAGCTCAATAATTGGAATGTTCTTCCTAGATTGGTAGAAATCAATAGTGGGAGATGGGTTGTCGAAATAAAACTAGTATGGCGAAGTCATCACAAATTTTTTATGATTAAGTATGTTCTAGTTGTTTTATGAATGCATGTGTAATTGTAACAATCATTCATAAAATCTTCCATAGGATTGGATAGGAATAATAAGAACCCTCGTCATCATATATACTTAAGAGTAAAATTGTGTTTGAAATTTGAATTTATGCTTAATTAATCTTTGTTGTAGGACTTTCGTGTATTGGTGGACTAAATAATTAGGCAGAAGACGAACTCCAGGATTTTAGAACTTTTTTTATGCATGTAATTAATTTTGTAAACTAAACTAAAAACTCTTTTCGTTTCTTTTTTTTTTCTTGATTACATTGTCCTATCTATGTTGGATTTATGTAATGAAATACTTAAGTATAATATTTTATGTAAGATGACATTTATGTACTTTCCATAGAAATTTCCATGATTATTTAGATTATGCTCCTCTATCTATATATATCTCAAGATCAATATATGTGATGTAACATGTTCCTTTCCTAACAATTGTTTATAGTTACATTCTTGTAAATGAATATGTTTTCGAAAGGCATATTGACACGATCAAAGAGTTGATGTCTTATCCCAAGTGCAGGAGTGTCACAGTAATAAATAACCCGGCAAGACCGGGGTCGAACCACAGAGAGGTTAATTGTATAAATTATAATTAATAAAACAACAA
>Ga0325411_1008689_pt1 | contig 10956 bp, 3 predicted proteins | sample PopdelMetagenome_13_FD_206181 | JGI IMG/M metagenome (GOLD analysis project Ga0325411, IMG submission 206181) | Populus deltoides microbial communities from Bellville, Georgia, United States - Xylem-PdIQD-R4 | ecosystem: Host-associated > Plants > Phyllosphere > Stem > Wood/Secondary xylem...
TGGTAAAAAAATATATTTAATAAAATAGCACAATTTTATCTTATAATGTTTTCAATTGTGATATTTATAGATATTGAAACGGACAATTTATCATGTTGTGATTTGAAATCTTGAAATTTCACGAAATTAAATCTTATTTGTTGATATTTTAATAGTTATTGTAATTTTAAAATATAATATTTATTTAATATCATGTTTTTCAATTAAGATTTTTTTATATGTTGTGTTTTGGAACCCTCATAAACATAAATTGTGTTGTTTCACAAAGATGTTTTGCAGTTGTGCTATGCAATTAATATTTTAAATTTTATGTGCTAACAATCCCAAAATCTTCCCGGTAAAGCTGTCCCGGTACAAAATGGACCAGCCAAGCTAATTTTCTCGTCTCTGGGGAGGTCGTGGATAGGCTTTAGTTCAACTCGCACGGTGCATTTCTGGTGTGTGATAAATGGGGAAACTACTGAGTTGATGAACGATAGCGAAGTTCCTGACAAGCTAGGAGGCCAATCCTGGTCAAGCTCACTCGTTTTATGATTTAACGAGATGACATGTCTGGCAGTTGCTGTAAGTTTATAAAACAAATATATTTAATTGTATTATAATTATAAATCAATGCTAGATAAGTAATAGAAATTAAAGATATAAAAGTAAATATTTCATGATGAAAAAAAAAATTGTGTTGATGATCAAAAACTTAGAGACTGATCAAAATGATTTGTAGCAATCTCTAGTGTTTTGTGAGGAAAGATACAGTACTTTCGCCACATGATTTAACTTTTCAGTTAATAAAAAGAAAAAAATTACAAAACTAAATTCTCTACTAACTTAATATTAAAAAAAAAACCAACAAAGACAATTTTGGAAGGAAAAAAACCCATGAGAAAAAAATGTTGTAGCAATTGACAATATTTTGTAAAGAAAACTATAACGTTTTTCCCAATAAAATAAAATAAAAAACCATTTAGAGAAATATTGTAACAATCCACAGTGTTTTGTGAGAAAAACTACAACGCTTTCCTCATATGATTTAGCTTTATTGTAATTATAATTTTTAACCAACTCAATATTAAAAAAAATCGACAAAGATAATTTTGGAAAAAATCATAAAAAAAATCACATGGAAAAACACTGCAACAATTCACAGTGTTTTAAAGAAAATAAAATTACAAAGCTAAATTCTTAATCAACTCAATATTTTTTTAAAAAATTGACAGAGATAATTTCAAAAAAAATAACAAAACAAACAGCAAAAAAAGGAAAAAAATCATGTTGGAAACATTGTAGCACTTTACAGTGTTTCATGATGAAAGCTACAATACTTCCCCACATGATTTAGTCTTATTTGTAATGACTTGTAATTGTAATTTACAAATAACTCAATATTAAAAATATAAAATTGAAAAAGATAATTTGAAAAAATTATAACAAAAAAAACCATGCGGAGAGACACTGTAGCAATCCACAATGTTTTATGAGCAAAACTATAATACTTTCCCCACATAATTAAGTTTTATTACAAAGTTAAATTCTAACCAATTCAATATTAAAAAAAAATCGACGAAGATAATTTTGGAAAAAAATATCACAAAAAAAGAAAACACAAAAGAAACTGGAAAAAAAAATCATGTGAGGAAAAACTGTATCAATCCATAGTGTTTTGTGAGGAAAAACTTGTATTTACTTGTAATTGCAATTCTTAACCAGCTTAATATTTAAAAAATAAAATTAACAAAGATAATTTTAGGGAAAAATATAACAAAAACAGAAAAAAACCATGTGGAAAAAAACACTGTAGCAATTAACAGTAATTTTCGAGGAAAGTTACAGTGCTTTCCTCACATATTGTAACTGTAATTTTTAACTAGCTCAATATTAAAAAATAAAATAAAAAAGATAATTTCGGAGAAAATCATAAAAAAAACCATGCGGAAAAACACTGTAACAATCAATAATGTTTTAAAGAAAAAAAATTACAAAACTAAATTCTCAATCAGCTCCATATTAAAAAAAAAATTGATAAATATAATTTTAAAAAATAAAAAAATAAAATAGAAAAACTATGTGGAAAAACATTGCAGCAATTTACAGTATTTTAAAAAAAAAAATTACAAAGAAAAATTTTTAACCAGATGAATATTTAAAATGTAAAATAAATAAAAATAAGTTTGAAAAAAAAAAGAAAAAATAGGAATTTAAAAAAATAATTTGAAAAAAAATAAAAAGAGAAAACACTGTAAATTATTATTATAAATTACTATTATAATCCACAGTATTTTATTTAGGGGAAAACAGTGATCCCCCAAGGGTCTAGAGTATGTTGTAATTGTAATGTAATAGAAAGTCTATTTATGAAGTGGAAACGATGCTAACACTGGCCGCTATCACCTATGTGCTTGAAAGCTTCATAAGAACCTCCCCAGAGTGGCTCTGCCAGCTGTAGGGGATCACCCCACAGCTGTACTATGTTCATGCACCTGATTCCAGACCACAGGCATTGCAGTTTAACTTGTTTTTATTTTTTTATATAATTTTATATGTGGATATTAAAAATAATATAAATAAAAGTATTTTCATTTCTATATTTTTATCAAGGGACAAGGAGTGGATTGATCTTGAATCGATTCAATTTGATTCTTGATAGATAATTTAACTCAATTTTTATAGGTAGATTAAAAAATATTCTATATCTTAAACTAAACCATTAAAAAATTTAATTTGCTGATTGAACTAACCAATCTGATTCTAATAAATATGAGTGAAGCTGCTTGATAATTTTTTATGAAAGTAATTTATGATGGGATTAAGATTTCATTTGTTTTTGTGTTTTAAAAATATTTTTAAATAAATTTAAATTTTTTTATATTTTTTATTTACTTTAAATTAAATTTTATTAGCATTATTAGATTGTTTTAATGTGTTGCTATCAAAAAATAAATTTTAAAAAATATTATTTTAATATATTTTTAAATAAAAAATAATTATTTTTACTATAGAATATAAAACTCTAAAATAATTTTGGATAATGTTTATTAATGATAAAACAAGACACAACTTGTTAGGTAGCTCATTGATTGATTTAAAGGTGGAATGAAAACTTGTGAGATCATGGTTCAAAGGCCTCCCTCCCACAAAAGTTAAAAAAGCACCCCCTCGCGCATCATCATTGACTGCCGATCGGACTCACAAGCACATTTTAACTAACACTTATGTCAAATCGATTGCGCTATCGTCCAAGGTTTATCCAACCCATACCTAGAAGGTATATAAACCCAAATTCCACGCAATAATAATAAAAAAAGCACCAGGGGCTAAAACCCTATCCTAATGTATCTGTTGTTAATTTGATTCAAATTTCACTTGCATAAAGAAAGTAGAGAAAAACGAAATCCAGAGAAACAAATAATTCAGAAAATATATAATACAAACAATAAAAAAAAAGAGGTAAACTGAAGAAAACGACATCCCTGATCATATATCTTAAGAAAGTACAACACTTCATAGCTATATTACTCAAACTCCAAGGATTATTTGATATATGTAGAGAATCACTATGTGCTTTTTACAAGTAGGTAAAGGCTGATTTCAAGGACACTTGCGTCTGCCACCATGAGTAGTCATGGTGGCATAGCAAGGGCAAGTATCTAGGTTGCCGGAAGTGCCTTTAGGGACACATTTGCATCGTGCACAGCATGTCCCGCAAGCCCTATTGCAAAGATGTGGCCTAGAGGATAAGGAACACCTATCTTTGCAAGCCGCGCCACAATCTGCACACAGAGCCAAGTGAATTCGCATGAATTAAGTATTTAATTAAGAGGTGCTAGCAAATGTTTAAACAATAATTTAACTTGATATTGATGAATTAAAATGTAAAATAACCATAGTGAATTCCATTACATGACCTTAAGAGTAGTTTTTTATGTATTGATTCGTTAATTAACATAAGCCACTTGACCAACTGATGATGTTGTAGGCAGGTTCAAGAGTTTACGTACCATTGTTTTTCCCAGGAATAGAACTTGCAGCTTGACTTGCGTTCACCTGCATCATTCAAATGCCATGTTTTTTATGTATATTTTTAGTAATCGAAGGTTCAGCCTCAGAGAAAATAGAGAGAAAGAAATGAACTGGACAACCCTCAAATCCAAATTAAAGGAGGACATATATACGCTGTCAGAGTAGTCATGAATACTTTACCTTCTGGAGCACAAGAAGAGATACGACAAGCGAAGCGATCAAAAGCTTCGAAATAGCCATTGCTAAAGTATAATCACCACTGGAGACTAGAGCTTTCAGTTTTGTTTCGAACTCCTTGTTCGACTGCATGAAATAGGAGAAAGGGCCGTGGCAGTATTTATAGCTAGAATTTGAGAATAAAAAACAGAGAGTAGGTGCATGCAAAGACGGGACATCCTGCTGGCTTGCATTTACGATACCGAGGGTTGGTTTACCGCGCTGATTATACTATGGTGATCCCTTGTAACTTGTTAGAAATCGGGGATAATATTAGACTTGCTGGAGCAGTTGTTTTGTAGTTTTTGTTTTTTTTTTTAAAGGAAAGGTCCCAGGCCTCTCTATTTAATCTATGTTACCTGTCATTTTAGAAAATAAAAAATAAGAATGGTTGCGATAGAAACATGTTTAGTAGAATAAGTAATTAAAAGATAGTTTTGAAGCAAGTTTATATATATACCTTCAAAACAATAAATATATATTTTTATTATCTCTGCATGCTAGGTGTGGATATATTTACAACCAAATCTAATAGTAATTCAATTAATTAATTATAAAACTTACTTTATATGTTCATGGCTTGCAAATGGTAAGGCGAGTATTTTTGGAATTTTCCAAATGCATGGTAGAAAGTTCTTCATTCTAAAGTTTAGATAACATCCAATGGGCTTAGCACATGTTTTTGCCCCATATATATATATATATATATATATATATATATATGAAGGAGAAGTACGCGTTCACCATTGTCTTCAAATTTTTTAATAGTCTGGAGCAGTTTGTTTTTATAGCACAGTCGGGTTTCTTAAAAATTTTGAATATATTTTTTAAAAAATATTTTTTTTGTTTTTTTAAATATTTTGATGTATAATTGTTTAAAGTAATTTTTTTAAAATAATATTATTTAATATATTTTTAAACAAAAAATATCTTTTAAAAAAAATATTATCATAATATAAAAAAACTATCTAGGAGAAAGGAAATGGTTTGCAAAAAGTGATCGAACCCGGATTAACAGCACAGGAAGGACAGGTTGGACTCAACTTGACTGTTAATTAACCTTGTTGCGTGACTGGAATTTGACTCCAAGTCAACCAAATAACGTTGACAGAGGACTTGCAAGCGCACAAGCATTGCAGTGCACTGAATCTCTTACATGCCTTTATATGCAGACACGTCAGCGTTCTAGATATTTTATTTCTTGCATAAAAAAAGAGTAAATATATTTTACAAGAAATATAGCAGCTGTGATGGGTTTTTTTCATTTGATTTTATTGGATTGATTTACATGTTAATTAAGATTAAATTACATTCCTCGGTATTTTAAAAATGTATTTACATCATCTTGAATATTCTAAAATGCAAATTCTTCAAGAATTTTTAATTCAAGAAAAAAGAAAAAAAATGAATCTTTTTTTCTTTTTCTTGATAATCTATAATACACATACGGCTGGACCGCGACGTACACATAAAGTGGGCCAAGTAAAAGCTTTGATGGGTTAATAAACACTGAGCCTTATCTAGAATAGCCAGAGGCAAAGTAAAGTCTTTTGAACACAAGTACATGGACCTCACCATGCCCGCTTTAAGGTGTACTGTGTATTTGGTTGGTAATACAGTTATTTTTTTATTTAAAAATTTATTAAAATAATTTTTAATTTTTTTAATTTTTCATTAGATATGTCAAAATCATAAAAAAAAATACTAATTTAATATTTTTTCAAAGTAAATATACTTTTAAAAAACATCGAACAACAAGTCATTTAATTTCCATACAGGTTTAATCTTCGCACAACCTTTTACTAGTAATTTCTTTTAAATAAATATTTATTTTAAAAAATATTCAAAAACTAAAATTAGAAGATTTTACTTAAAAAAAAGTAAATATTGAACCAAATTTCTATTTTTCTTGGCTTTGTTTGGTTCAGCTAATCAAAAACCAAACCAAATAAACTAAAAACAACATGGAATAATCCATCAAGAGTAATTAATTCCGTTTAGGTAAATACTAAATGACTTCCTACATCAATGATGTGGGTTGAATTAATTTTTTTTTTAATGTAAGTTTTTTTTATCAAAACATTAAGATGACTATAATAAGATGACTATAATCTGTTGGAATGATTTAAATTAACTTATTAAATTTATTATTTAGATTATGAATAAAAATAAAAAGAATTTTCCTTTTAAAAAAAAAAAACTAAAAGCAATAATAGCACGGATGAAGATTGATAATGCGTGAAGGACTAAAATATGGGCAATGATGAAAGATAGGAAATAACGTATTCAATTTGGCTCCAGATGTCATATGTGACATAATTACTTGTTTCTTGGATAAAATTAGAAGCTAGCATAACATATTATCGTGGCTTGTAAATTTTGTGTTATAAATAGTCCAATTCTCTTTATTTAAAAATATATTAAAATAATATATATTTTTTATTTTTTATATCAAGATATTAAAATAATTAAAGAAAAAACTAAAATAAATAATTTAAAACTAAAATGAAGCACAATACTAAATACCATCTAAAAACTATAAAAACAAGTAACATATTAGAAGGATAGTGTTTTTGAAGTAGTCACGTAAACAATTGGCTAGTAGCATAGATATATTCAATATGGTCCCTTCTACCAAATTTCTTGTTTTTTTTTTTATTAACATAAGCGTCTGAGCCAGTTTATGTATATCTCGACTAATTCTATGGATCATAAAATTAACAATTATATAAATCTTTAGTGACTCTGAGAAAACTCGAACTCGTGATTATTAAAAAGTAAACCCAAAATTTAACTAATTAGTCTACCATTTAGAATTCAAAATTCTTGTTTCTTGTTACAAGAGGGTCAGACCTAAATATTTTTTTTTCACCTCCGCCTTTATTCATAATTGATTTTGAGTTTAAATTATTGAATATTTTAATTTATATGTTTATTAATTAACTTAACGAGTTTAGTTTAATATATAATTACAATATTTTTATTTCTATATTTTTATCAAGTGACCAGGAGTACTAGATTGATCTGAATCGAATCAATTTTTTTTAACTAATTAAGTTTAATTTAAACCAATTTTTATAGGTAGGTGAAGAAATAGTCCATACTCTTAAACCAAACCAAAAAACAATTTAATTTGCTGGTTGAACCGATTAGTTTATATATTCTTGGATAATTTTTATTAGGAAAGTAATTTAGGATGGGGATGAAGATGTTCTTGGGATAATGTTTGTTGATGATAAAAGAAAACACAACTAGTTGATTGATTTAGAGGTGGAATGAAAAACTTGTGAGATCATGGTTCGAAGGCCTCTCACATAAGTTAAATAATCACCCTCTCCCAGATCGGACTCACAAGTGTCGTCGAAGATTTATCTAACCCATAACTGTAAGGTATATATAAACCCAAATTTCACGTCATAAAAAGAATTCACCAAGTGCTAAATCCCTATCCTAATGTTCTATCTATATAAATCTGAACGAAATCCATCAGTACGTACGTACGTGTGGTTTAAAACGTAGTTGATGGCCGGAGATTTCATTACCACCTTAAGCCGAAGCGAGAGGGATTTTTTGCACATAAACAAGCAAGTAACCGAGGCCCAATTTGGGATAGTATAATACACTCCAAACGTTAAAAAATTTGAGAAATATTAATTAAATGCACAAATCCTCGTAATTAGAAAGAGGAGCAAAGGCCAAGGCAATATTGCTTTTGATCGATTATATGTATTTTTCTTTAATTCACTTTGAATGTAAATAAATGGCCATTTAGAGTGGTTCGAGGGTACCAGTCCGGCATTGAAAAATAATCTAAGGTAATAGAAGAACGGATATTTATTACTATTTTCTCCTCCTCCTCCTCCATTTTTCTTTTAGGATTTTGGTTAGCTGATCGATTGTTAATTTGATTCAAATTTCACTCACGTAAAGAAAATAGAGGAAAACAAAATCTGGAAAAACAAATAATTCAGAAAATATATAATACAAAAAAAGAAGGAAAACTAGAGAAAACGACATCCCTCGATCGTATGTATTAAGAAAGTACAACTTCATACATAGATTATTCAAACTCCAACGATTATTCTTGGTATATGTGGAGAATCAGAACGTGCATTTTACAAGTAGACCAAAGCTAATTTCAAGGACGCATGCGTCTGCCACCAGGAGTAGTCATGGTGGCGCCACAGCAAGGGCAAGTATCTTTCATGGTCACATTTGCACCCTTTACTGCATCCTTTAGGTTGCCGGAAGTGCCTTTATGGTCACATTTGCATCCTTTGCTGCATGTCCCGGAAGCGCCGCCACAATCTGCACACACAAAGCCAAATGAATTGGCAAGAATTAAGTGCGCGCACCCATGAACTTAATTAAGACGTACGTGCTGATGTTTAAACAATAATTTAACTCGATATTGTTAGATTAACATGCAAAATAACCATAGGTTATTCCAATTACATGTGACCTTAAGGGTAGATTGATTCTTTAACACAAGCCAACTGATGATACTGTGGGCAGGTTCAAGAGTTTACGTACCCATGTTTTTCCCAGGAATAGTGCTTGCAGCTTGACTTGCGTTCACCTGCATCATTCAAATGCCATGTTTTTTTATGTATATTTTTAGTAATCGAGGGTTCAGCCTCAGAGAAAATAGAGAGAAAGAAATGAACTCGACAACCCTCAAATCCAAATTAAAGGAGGACATATATACGCTGTAAGACTCATGAATACTTTACCTCCTGGAGCACAAGAAGAGACACGACAAGTGAAGCGATCAAAAGCTTCGAAATAGCCATTGCTGAAGTATAATCACCACTGGAGACTAGAGCTGTCAGTTTTGTTTCGAACTCCTTGTTTGACTGCATGAAATAGGAGAAAGGGCCGTGGCAGTATTTATAGCTAGAATTTCAGAATAAAAAACAGAAAGTAGGTAAAGACTGGACATCCTGCTGGAATACATATACGAAACCGAGGTTTGATCTAACGCACTAATTATACTATGGTCCCTTGTTACTTGTTAGTGCTCGGGGATCATATTAGATTTACTGGGGCGGTTGTTTTGTAGGTTTATATATTTTTATATTTATTTATTTTTTTAAAAGAAAGGTTCAAGGCATCTCTATTTAATCTATATTTAATCCAAATTAAAGTAAGTGTATGTACATGTACATCCATCCTCAATTAATTAATTATAAAACTTACTTTACGGTCATGAAAGAAGAATATTTTTGGAATCTTCCATATGCACAGTAGAAAGTTATTCACTGTAATGTTAGATAGCATCCAATGGGTTTAGCACATGTTTTTGCCATAATGTTCTTAAATTAATTACGATTTCAACATTCTTTTTAATTTCTTTAATAGCCAGTCTTCACGCCAGGGAGGAAATGGTTTGCAAAAACTGATCGAACCCGGATTGAACAGCACAGGAAGGACAAGTTTGACTGAATTTGACTCCAAACTAGCTATTAATTAACCTTGTTCTGTGACTGGAATTTGACGCAAAGTCAACCAAATAACGTTGACAAAGCACTTCAAGCTGTCAAATTTCCTTTGTCTATGCAAGTGCACAAGGATTGCAGTGTACTGAATCTTTTACATACCTTTATATGCAGACACACCAGCATTCAAACTACGTGACTGAATAAATTAATGGTTATTTTTTAAAATATTTTTTTATTTAGTATATTAATATATTAAAATAATTTAATAATATTAAAAAATAATTTAAAATAAAAAAATAAAATATTTTTAAAATGTAAAAACAAATATGCTCTAAGTGCATGTTTATACAATGCTAAATAATATTTTTTGAAAGTATTTTTTACTTAAAAATTTATTTAAATAATTTTTTTTATTTTTAAAATTAATATTTTAAAATAATTAAAAAATACACACACTAAAAAAAACTTTAATTTAATACTTTTTTAAGTGAAACATGCTTTTGAAAAGCATCAAAAAACTAAAATCATTGCGCTTCTAATTGAGTTTTTAATCTACCACAATTGTATCATGTATTCTTTGCTTTTACTTTTCAAATTACTTTTAATTTAAAAAATATTAAACTAATATTTTGAAATATTATTTTATATAATTTTAATATATTGCTGTTAAAAATTAGAAAAAAATCTATTATACAAACACAGTAAAAAAAGAAAAAAGATATAAAGCGATTAATACGAGCACCAATCTGGACACGCTTCGTAGATTCCAAATAGCCACTCTGGACACCTGCCAAGCCATTACAGAATCAGACACATAGCTGGATTCTCACCACACATATATTTTTTATGAAACTGGCTATTGGTCTGTCAGAAAGTATTTAGGTGCATAGACATGATGGAGATTTACAGTGCTACGACGTCATTTGGATTGCTTTGCGGCCATGCCCTATTTTACGGTTACCAAACCCTACAAATAATTTTTTTTCCCTTGATAATCTGTAATACACATACAGCTGGACCACGGCGTGAGCCAAAGCTGTAGAAAATCGATGATGAAAGGAGAGCGGTCAAAGCTACAAGAGATAAAGATATTAGGGTGCCACGTAAAAGCATTGGTGGGTTAATGAACATTGAGCCATATCCAGATTAGCTAAAGGCCCAGTAGAGCCTTTTGGACACTAGTGCATGGACCACACCATACCCACTGATTATCCACGCAGTTATGTTACCGGTAGTCTATTTAACATTAACTGTATGCAGGCAAATCATATGAATAATTGAATTT
>Ga0325411_1008691_pt1 | contig 10954 bp, 2 predicted proteins | sample PopdelMetagenome_13_FD_206181 | JGI IMG/M metagenome (GOLD analysis project Ga0325411, IMG submission 206181) | Populus deltoides microbial communities from Bellville, Georgia, United States - Xylem-PdIQD-R4 | ecosystem: Host-associated > Plants > Phyllosphere > Stem > Wood/Secondary xylem...
AACTAGGAGTTTTCAGATATGTTTTTTTTATTGTGGGTTAAAATTTCAAGTTAATCGAAGTTCTACGAGGCATTATGATACAAGTTAAAAGATGCAATATAAATTTTGTTATTTGTTTTTTTTTTTTTACTTGTAGACTTCCTATATGAAGAGGACTATTTTCCTAATAATGAAAGGATACTCGACAACTAATTTTCGGGCTTTTTTTTGTTCTACAAGGATCTTTAATGGGCAACACTATAGTTTTCAAGTGGCAAGGATTCCTTTAATATTCCAAAACCCTTTTCTTACTAGGATTATTGGGCTAATTTTTTCTATTGCATAGTTTTACGCTAACAAATATAATTTTTTATTCAATTGTTGGATCGGGCTAAAATTGTATCAGATATTTTCTAAAGTCTTGTTTTATATCGTGTTTCTAACATTGGAAAGGTCGTGTGATAAGACCTGGAAGCTATTGTGCGGGATTTATATTAGTTTCCTAGTTGATTTATGATTTTTTTTTCCTATTTTATATATAACTCTTTTATTATTATTTTTTAAAACTTATATAGGATGTTTCTCATCTATTATAAATAGGGTTATTTAAATTGTACTTAGGTTTTAAACTTTTAGCCATGATGTTTATAAACTTGTGTTTTGCATAATGGAACACTTTTCTCTTTGGTTAAATAAAGAACAATCAAACTTATGAAAATATAATTGACTTTGTGGTGTTCTTCTTTATACTTCTCGTTCATGAATTGATATTCGTAGGGTGGGGGTTATTATTCCAATAGTGTCGGTGTTTTCGGACAAGTTTCCATTATATTTCACATCTATAAAACCTGATTCTTTAGCTTTTTAGGTTTTTTGTTTAATAAAAAAATATATATTAAAATAAATTAAATCATATTTTTTTGTATAAATATCTATTTTAATTATTAAAAAACTCAATAAAATAAAATTTTAAAACTACGGCATGCAGATATATAACCACAGTTATCAGACCCGACTTAGGGGTTGACCAGGCCAAGGAGCTAGGTCCCGGGTTACAAGGGTTAACCGAGATCAACCCGAATCAACCCAGAAAAAATTAAAAAAATATTTGAAATTTTAATATTTCATATGAAAAAATTAAGAAACAATCCATGTAAATAAAAGCTATACATGTTATAAATAATGAAGTTTAAAAGATTATTTCAAAAAGTTTTTTTTATCCCACATTGAAAAGATACTATGTTAGTATGTTATCATTTTAAGTTAAAGTATTTAAACCAAAAATGTTTTTTATCCCACATTAAAAAAATATAATTTTTTTCTTGTGAACATAGAGTATATATACTAAATGGCTTCAAATCCCACATTAAAAAAATAATTTTATTCTTGTGAACATAGAATATATATACTAAAGGATTTCAAATCCCACATTGAAAAAATAAACTAGTATTTATATAGTGAACTTTGAAATGGGTTAATAACCAACTAAAAAATATAAAAAGAAAAGGTCTCTAGTCAGGAAAAGAACACATTTGAAAAAAAAAGGTCTCTTCTGGGTTTTGCCGGGTCGCCCAAGTCGCTAGTCAACCCAGCGGGTCAACCAGGTTTTGCTGGGTTTTTGTTCATCCTAGTCTTTTGTCATATCCGCACCGGTCCAGCCACCAAGTCAACCGGGTCCAGGATCGACCCGCTAGACCAGTCAGGGTTTAATAACTACGAGATGACATGTCCACGCACTGTCGCGGGCTTGTAAAATAAATGTATTTGATAGTGTTATAATTGTGAATCAGCACTAAATAAGTAATAGAAACTAAAGGTATGATGGAGCCAATATTTCATGACGGAAAAAAAAGTTGTGTTGGTGATCAAAAACTTAGAGAATGAACAAAATGATTTGTAGCAATCTACAGTGTTTTATGAGGAAAGATACAGTGCTTTCGCCACATGATTTAGCTTTTCTGTTAATAAAAAGCAAAAAAATTACAAAAGCTAAATTTTCTTTATATTAAAAAAAAAAACAACAAAGATAATTTTGGAAGGAAAAAAACCCATGAGAAAAAACATTGTAGCAATTGACACTGTTTTGTGAGGAAAACTACAGTGTTTTCCCCAATAAAATAAAATAAAAAACCATTTAGAGAAATACTGTAACAATCCACAGTGTTTTGTGAGAAAAACTACAACGCTTTCCCCATATGATTTAGCTTTATTGTAATTATAATTTTTAACCAACTTAATATTAAAAAAAAATCGACAAAGAAAATTTTGGAAAAAATCATAAAAAGATCATATGTGAAAACACTGCAACAATTCATAGTGTTTTAAAAAAAGAAAATTACAAAGCTAAATTCTTAATCAACTTAATATTAAAAAAATCAAATCGACAGGGATAATTTTAGAAAAAAATAACAAAAAAAACACCAAAAAAGGGGGGGAAATCATGTTGGAAACACCACAGTTTTAAAACCCGGACCGGCCCGGCGGTCGACCTGGGACCCGGCCGACCCGGGCCTAGAACCGGTCCGGGTGGAGGTAAAAACCTGCTTGGGAGTTGGCCCAGTGAAACCCGGGACCCGGTCCACCCAGTCACACCCGGGTGAGACCCGATCTATTTTTTTATATATTAACATACATTAAACAACGTCGTACGCTGAAGAAGAACAAAGCAAAATTGGGGACAGATGAAAACCTAATTAATGAAAGACAAATCAATTTGAATTAATGAAACAAATACAGAGGAGCAGAGGAGTAGAAGACGACTTGACTCTTAATTTGTGATTCTGATACAGAACCTGAGGATGAAGATGATTCTTGCAAAACACCAGAACCTGCAAGTCCATCTTAAAGAAGTGTAAACATGCTTCAGGGCACTTATGGTGTTGTATATAGAGCCAGAGAAAATAAGACTGGGGAAATTGTAGCATTGAAGAAGGTAAAAATGGAGAAAGAACGTGAAGGTTTTCCACTGACTTCTCTTAGGGAAATAAACATTCTTCTTTCTTTTCATCATCCTTCAGTTGTTGATGTTAAAGAAGTTGTGGTAGGGAGTAGCCTTGATAGCATTTTTATGGTGATGGAGTACATGGAGCATGACCTCAGAGGACTCATTGAGTCAATACGACAACCATTTAGTCAGAGTGAAGTTAAATGCTTAATGCTCCAGTTGTTGGAGGGTATGAAACATCTTCATGATAATTAGGCTCTTCATCGAGATCTGAAAATGTCAAATCTACTTTTAAATAATCGTGGTGAGTTGAATATTTGTGATTTTTTAGTAATAAATATTATTTAAAATAAAATTTTGTTTAATCTATAATATTTATTTATTAATTGTGATTGAAATGTAGATGTCATAAATATTAATGATATTGAAGATAATTGTGATGATGAAGTTTCAAAGAAGCACGCTGATGATTTATTAAGTGTTTTGGCGAGATTGGCTCAATTCCTTAGACATTTGATTCAAATTTTGCTTCTATGGACACAGAAGAATTTAATGTGTTTATTCAACAAAAGTGAATGTGTTGTATAGATGTTTTTGTTTTTTTTTTTTTTGTTGACCCGGGTCAACCCATCTGACCCGTGACCCAATCACTTGACCGGGTCGATGACCGGGTTGGGTTTCAAAACTATGGGAAACACTATAGCAATTTACAGTGTTTTGTGATGAAAGCTACAGTGTTTCTCCACATGATTTAGCCTTATTTGTAATAACTTGTAATTGTAATTTTCAACCAACTCAATATTAAAAAAATAAAATTAACAAAGATAATTTTGAAAAAATCATAAGAAAAAAAACCATGTGGAGAGACACTGTAGCAATCCACAATGTTTTGTGAGGAAAGCTACAGTGTTTTCCCTACATGATTAAGCTTTATTACAAAGTTAAATTCTAACCAACTTGATATTAAAAAAATTAAATCGACGAAGATAATTTTGGAAAAAAATATTATAAAAAAAGAAAACACAAAAAAAAACTGGAAAAAAATCATATGAGGAAAAACTGTAACAATCCATAGTGTTTTGTGAGGAAAAACTTATATTTACTTGTAATTGTAATTCTTAACCAGCTTAATATTTAAAAAATAAAATTTACAAAGATAATTTTAGGAAAAAACATAACAAAACAAAAAAAAACCATGTGGCAAAAAATACTGTAGCAATCCACAGTAATTTGCGAGGAAAGTTACAGTACTTTTCTCACATATTGTAACTGTAATTTTTAACCAGCTCAATATTAAAAAATAAAATAACAAAAGATAATTTCAGAGAAAATTATAAAAAAACAAAAAAAAACTTTCAGAGAGACACTGTAGCAATCAATAAAGTTTTAAAGAAAAAAATTATAAAACTAAATTCTCAATCAGCTCAATATAAAAAAAATCAACAAATATAATTTTGAAAAATAAAAAAAATAAAATAGAAAACCTATATAGAAAAATATCGTAGCAATCCACAGTATTTTAAAGAAAAAAATTATAAAGCGAAATTCTCAACCAACTCAATATTTAAAAGTAAAATCAACAAAGATAATTTAAAAAAAAAGAAGAAGAAAGTTAGAAATAAAAAAAATAAAAAATATATTATAAATTACTGTTGTAATTCATTGTATATTTAGATAAGAAAAACAGTGATTTTTCAGTACCCTTTAGTGTTATGTATAATGTATAATGTATAATGTATATAACTAGTATCTTGCTATAACTTATAACTTTCGAAGTGACAGGCTCATCACAAGTCACAACCCCACTTATTTTATTTATTAATTGAGTGGCCGTGAAGGTCGAGTGTTCGAATCTCCGTTGAAGCAAAATATTTCGAGTTTAAGAGAAAATTGGTTGAGATATTTGTTTAATCGATTTATTACCAGATACATGTTGTAGCTTGAACGTGAACGCGTGGAGGTTGCTGGTTCGAATGGGAGAGAAGCTAATATTTTGTGCCTTAAAAAAATGTGGGCCAGACGATGACAAAACAAAAATAATAAATGCTTTGGCGCGCGGTCCTGACTCTGGCTCGTTCGCCTGGGCTGTTACATAACAAGCGGAGATTTTGAAGTGGTCTTTTGGCTTTGCTTTTTATCTTTTAAGTTTTTTTTTTCTTTAATTTCATTCTTTATTAGTATGAGGTTTTTATTTCTTTTGGTTTTATGTCCTTTTCTGTTTTTTTTTTTAATTTATCTTTTAATATAAAATTTTATTTTATTTTATTTTTTAATATTGAGTGGATGATAAATCAATTTTTTATATTTTTTATTATATAATAAAAATTTTGTAATTTTTTTTTAATTTCATCTTTTAATACAAGATTTTTAACTTTTATAGGTTTTTGATTTTTTTATCTTTTTTTTATTTTATCTTTTAATATAAGATTTTTATTTAGCTTTATCTTTAGATATTGAATTGATTTTTTTTAAATCTGTATCCAATAAACAGAATCATATGAAACAACTCTTATATAATTTAATTTAAAATTCATGCTAACAAAATAAAATCATGATTTTTCAAGTTTGAACTATTATACCGAGTTTTATAATAATATCAAAATTTTTTTTGATAATTTAAATATTATTTTTTTAAAATTAAATTATTTTTATCCCATCCAAGTAAGAATACAGTGAATAAACTAGTAGATATAGAATTTCCCAAGTTAAAAATTTTCATTTGTTATTCAATTTTAGTTCTTATCACCATAATGAATACGTAGGCCACAAACTCCAATCATATCCTTAAACAAAAAAGAGTGTTTAAGATAAAGTTTTGCTTAACCACACGGCTCACACATTGAAAAATAATTCAAAAGGTGAATTATTGATCCTTCAAAATAAAAAACTATTAAGAATTATATGATTAGTTGAGGTGTATACAAGTTGATTTGAACACTGATGTTTAGAGGTGATTATTTTCGGTTCGGTTCAATTTTTATTAAAAAAATAACCAAACCAAAATTAAAAAAAACTAAAACTGAACCGAAATCGGTTCAAACCAACCGGTTTGGTTTGGTTTTTTCGGTTTGGCTCGTTTTTTTTGTTTGGGTTCAATTCGGTTCAGTTTTTTCAGTTTTAAGTTTATAAAACCGAAACTGAACTGGCTAGTTTTTTTAAAATTTAATCAGTTTAATCGGTTTTTTCACGATTCGGTTTTTTCAGTTTTTTTCTGGTTTTTTGGTTTTTTTCTCCCCCCTACCCACGTTAATAAAAATAAACAAAAAACTACAACTTGGTGAGGCCAAAATATTATACAGCCATAACTATGGCAGCATTATGTCATTAATTAGTAGCGATTTCAGTTGCCGGCCTTGTGGCCGGAGAGCACCTAATAAATAGCCGTATTTTTACTTAAAGACGACGAGCCATCCAAATAAAAAAATAAATAAATTCTCTCTCAAAAAACTGTTTCAAATAACTCCAAAATTTCAAAGTAAGCTCTCTCTATTTGAAACTAAAATTAAAAATGAATAACATGATTTTGACATGTTCCTTACAAAAATAAAAATAAAAAACATTTAAATTGAAGTGTCGACATCTTATCATATGCATCATGCATAGCATGATTTTAATTAAATTTGAAATATTTGCAAAAATAATAAAAAAAATGATTATAAGGCTACTTAAATATTTTATAAAACATATCTTACAAAGTGATGTGGCGTTTCATTGCATGGAAAAACTTTCAAATTATAAAAAATTAATTTTATCATGATTAGAAAATAATAATTATAGAATTTATTAACTAATAAATCACTAATTACAACCTCTCATGTTATTTAGAACATGCTTGGCAGTGTAGTAGCGGTTATTTTTTAAATAATTTTTTATATTAAAATACATGTCAATGATTTTTTTATTTTTTAAAAATTATTTTGATATCAACATATTAAAACAATTCAAAATATATTAATTATATTAAATTTTAATAAAAAATTTAAAATTTTTTAAAAACACAATTTACACTGTATTTTTAAACGGTTTAATAACAAAAATCTTTGTAAGGGAATTAACTATATATATATATATATATATATATATATATAGCATAATGCTGCATGCCTTCATATATATAGCATAATGCTGCATGCCTTCATTACGTGTACTGTCCGCCTACCATACTAAAAATAATAATGCTAGCTATGCAAACAAATAAATCCAACAAAAGTTTCAAATGAAAAAAAATGCAAAAAATCCAAACTAATTAATATAACAATTGTTATTTTTATATTAAATAATTATTTATATTTTATTTTCTAAATTAATTAGAGTGGAATTTGATCAATTGTTCATAAATTACTAAATATGAAGATATTTTAATCTTTGTTCTAATATAGGTATTTTCTGTTCATTTAATTGTAAGTGATGTTCATTTTATATGTTAATAATATTAAAAGAGGTAGTAATTTTACTATAAATTACCTTATAAAACACTGTTTATTAAAATATATATTTTTTAATTTTACTCTTCATCAACCTATTCTTTTTTCTTTTTTAGTTTTTCTCTCAATATCACCCTTTTAATATTAGGTTGTTTTCGGAATTTTGCTTTGTAATTTTCTTTAAGTGAGGTTATTTACTGATTTTATGGATTTAGTTTTTTTTAATTGATTACAATCTTCAACATTAAATATGTTAGAAGCAAGATTTTATATTTTTTTTATTTGTTTTTTATGAATTTATCATGATCTCACGACTCAGATTATGAGTTTAACATTTAACTTCAGTTGACTTGAGTTGATTTTTTAGGCCATTTTTTTTAATTGTTTTTCTTTTTCGATTTCATCCTTAACACTGGGTTTGATGGAAATTAGGCTTCATATATTTTTTTTACATTATATAGGGTTATCCCGATCTAATTACCTAGATTATAGGTTTGGCATGTTAACTCGAATTGATTTTGTTTATTTTTTTATTTTTTTAATTGTAATTGTTTTTTTATCTTCTTTCTATGAGGTTATCTTGATCTCATGATCTAAGTCATGAGTTTGACAGGTTAATCTTAGTTGACTCGGTGCTTTTTTTTGTCCATTTTTTAATTGAATAATTTTTTTTTCAATTTCACCCTCCAACAACTCAATTTTTTTTTTAATTTTCATCTTTAAATATTAAGTTGTTTAAGAATTGAATGTCAAAATTGTTTTTTTTCAATTTACTTTATGTAGAGTTATCCATGTCTCATGGATTTATTTATTTTTTCCCGATTTCAACTTTCAATATGGAACTGTTGGAAAAGAAAATTTATAATTTTTTTGTTTGCTTTTTATAAACTTATTCTGATCTCATGACCCAAGTTGTGGTGGGTTTAACAAATTAGCTTGAGTTGACTTGAGTTGGTTTTTTTGGATTTTTTTATTTAATTTGTTTTCAATTTCATCCTTAAACTTTGAGTTTGTTAAAAAATGGGTTTCATAATTTTTTTTATTTGTTTTCTATTGAGTTATCCCGATTTCATAACTCGAGTCGTGAATTTAGTAGGTTAAACCTGATTGACTAGAGTAGTTTTTTTTCTTGTTTTTTAATTTAATATTTTTTTTTCTATTTCATCCTTTAACATTGGCTTGATTTTGAATTGACTTTCATAATTTATTTGGATATACTTTTTATATGATTATCATGATCTTATAACCTAAGTCGCAGATTTAACAGCTTAACCGAGTCGATCCAATATGTCGTCGTTTTAATATTTGAAAAAAAGTCATCAAATATATCACTAAATCAATATTTAAAAAATATATAATTCAATATGCATCTTATTTTAAGTTTATGATTAAATTTTTTTATTAGAAAATATGTTAAAAACATTTTTAAATTTTTTTTACATTAATAAATAATTTGACTCGTAGCGCAACACAATGCAAGTCAATAATATAATATAATACTATACATACAAATATCTTTTTTTGCATATAAAAAAACTAATTTGAACTATATAAAATAATGTAAAAAATAAAAATGAAACATACCTTTTAAAATATTAAGTTGGTTGAGATGACACAATATTTCCATAAAAATTGGTTTTCTACCCAATATTTCCATAAAAATTGGTTTTCTACCCAATATATCTTTTCCACGAGAAGAAGACTAAGTTAACAAAGAGGTTTTTGGAGTGATAAAAACTAAGTTAAAAAAAAAATGGTTTTCTACCCAAATATATTATCCATCCTTTTGGAGTGATAAAAAAAGGTTTTTCAATTATAAGAGATTCCTAAAAAGAAAAGAAATGAAAGAAAAGAAAGTTCACATTAAACTATAAATAAAGATGGCAATGAGTATTTATAATTTACAAGTTATGTTTTTTTATATATATTTATATTTTTTTTATTCATTGGATTAGATATTTATAAATTATTTATTGAATTTAAAATATATATATATATATATATATATATATGTATTAAAAATTTTAAATATTCTATAAATTTATTTATATAATATAAATATATATTTATTTGGGGTTAGATTCAACCGAGTTTTAGGTTAAGTTTAATAATATACATATCTTATCTATTACTCATAAAATAAAATAATTATATAAAAAATATTTATTTATTTAAATCAAATCAGATTGATATTTATTGAGGTAGTGTTTGATATTATGATAATAATTATTTTTCAAAATGAGTTTTATTTGGAAATGTATCAAAATAATATTTTTATTTTTTAAATTTTATTTTTAATATTAACATATTAAAATAATTTAAAAAATAAAAAAAATTAATTTTAAAATTTTTGTCAAAATCATCTGCAAAAACCAGCAATAACTAAATTACCTTCCTGGCTAGTGGCTAGTGTTTGGTATTGTGGTAGCTGTAATAGTTGTGGTTTGAAAAAAAAATTATTTTATAAAAAGTACCTTTAGTTGAGGTTGATTTGGAAAAATATATGTTTGGTTAAAACTGTGGTTAAAATTGAGGTTGAACAAAAGGTGGTTTAATGTGTTTGGTTAAAAAAATGCTTTTCAAACTGAGGTTTTAAAATAATTAAAAAATATATATATATATATTAATATTGATGGTTTTTAATTTAAATATTGTAGATTTAACTACTGTTATTACATCATGAAATAAATAATATTAATATGAAATATTTTTTTTATTCCATTAAACTACGTGTAATTTCATCACGTACGAAATCTATCTAACAAGGACTATATTTTTCATGGTTTTTTAAGCGCGCAACAACATCAGGTAAAAATATCATCAAGAATAAAATTGGGATTGCAATCAAATTCTACAAATGCTACGTCATCAAACGATCTTCTTCTAATTTTTTGAATAAAACACAATGAAAAAAATATAATATATATATATATATATATATTAATGGTTTTAAATTTAAATATTGTAGATTTAATTACTACTATTACATCATGAAATAAATAATACTTTATATAAAATATTTTTTTTATTCCATTAAATCATCTACAATTCCATTACGTATAAAATTCATCCGACAAGAACTACAGTTTTCATAATTTTTTGACCGTGCAATAAAATTAGATAAAATATTATCGGGAATAAAATTGAGATTACAGTGCGAGTGAATTTAATTCACTTTACACTAGTTTTTCAAGAAAAAAAATTATATTGTTTACATGATTCACTCTAAACTAGTTTTTTTTTAAATATTGTTCACATGACAATGTGAGTGAATTTAATTCACGCTAAACTAATTTGTTTTTAAAAAAAATTATTTACATAAAAAAATGAATAGTATTAGTAAATTTATAATTTATTGTACTGTTTTTAAAAAAAAAACTATTCAATAAATAGTATGAGTGAATTAAAATTTACTTGCATTATTCACTTAAAAAAACAGTGCAAATAAATTTATATAATTCACACGCACTGTTTTTTTTTAAAATATTTATGTAAATAGTGCAAGTAAATTAAAATTTAATTGCTTGCCTGTGTTATAAACGTGAATTACACTTATCCCCACCAAAAACAAATTGTGGTTCTTTATTACCAAACGTTTACAGGCTGC
>Ga0325411_1008694_pt1 | contig 10953 bp, 4 predicted proteins | sample PopdelMetagenome_13_FD_206181 | JGI IMG/M metagenome (GOLD analysis project Ga0325411, IMG submission 206181) | Populus deltoides microbial communities from Bellville, Georgia, United States - Xylem-PdIQD-R4 | ecosystem: Host-associated > Plants > Phyllosphere > Stem > Wood/Secondary xylem...
TTTCTACACCTTTCCATGTCATTTCTATGGAATAGTCATAGCCAGTGTAATTTATTGTCCCCATGTAAACCATGTTTTGATCCGAGGCCATCATTGCTTCAAGACTATTGAAATACCCAGTTGGCAATGGTCCACTAAAATTGTTGTAAGAGATGTCAAGAATCCGTAATTTAGAGAAGGAATTATATGCAGTCGGACCCTTCACAAAACCTTGGAGTTTATTGGATTTTAGGACAAGAATTTGGAGCTTTGGAAGCGTTTCTAGAAAGTAGGGAAATGTATCATCAATCTTATTGTTGCCAAGATCAAGAACTTGCAACAATGTACAATTGATGATAGACGATGATATTTTCCCTTCTAATTCATTTCCATTGAGGTTGAGATATTCCAAGCTATTATCCTTTGAAAATGTTGAAGGGATAGTGCCTTGAAGATTGTTCATGCCTAGATGCAACACTAAGAGCATGCTGCTGAAGTTCCCCAAACATAGTGGCGTAGAACCACTCAAGCTGTTGTTGGACAAGTCCAGGACCTCAAGGAATCTCAGCTTGCAAATAGAAGAAGAAATCTCACCTGTCAATTTACTATTGGATGCAAGAATAAGGGCTTCCAAGTTCTCTTGTTTGAAAATCGAACTTGGGATTAGACCACGCAAGTGGTTATTGCTCAAATCAAGGTAAATCAATGAATAGTGTTGGAGTTCACTTATATTGCCTATGAGATTATTGTTATGAAGGTCAAGATAATATAAAGAAGGAAGAGCAAACAAAAAGGATGGTATTGTTCCATTGAACAAGTTATTGGATAAATGTAGATATCGTGGATTTGAAAGGGTATTTAATTGAGAATGGATGGGGCCTACTAGTTGATTATTGGATAAATCTAAATATGAAAGATTGACTAGGCTACCTAAAGAATCTGGAACTTGACCCATCAATTTATTGGAACTGAGATACAAGTAACGTAGCTGTACAAGGTTTTCAAGTGATGATGAGATCTGACCGCTAAAATTATTACTTGAGAGATCTAAAGAGATGAGCTGTGTGAGATTACTAAATGATGGTGGGATCTGACCGCTAAAATTGTTACTTGAGAGGTCTAAAAATGTGAGCTGTGTGAGATTACCAAGCAGGGGAGATCTGAACTTATAATGTTACAATTACAAAGAGACATATATTCTAATGACTTTAGATTACTGATTAAGTCGTTTTCTAAATAAACTGAAATTCTTGTATTAGAAAGATCCAACAAAGAGAGGACATTACTCAAATTGGACGAAGGAAAAGAGCCAGTGAGGCCTTCGTTGTATGACAGATCCAGTGATTCAAGGTTTGGGAGGAGAAAGATGTTACCCGGGAACTTCCCCTGCAATCCACAACCCCCAAGGGAAAGAGATGACAAAGAAGAGGACAGATTCGTCAAGGAATTAGGTGCAACCAAAGACATATTGACATAATCCAAAGCGAGTTCTCTAAGCTGGGTTAGGTTTTGAACAAGCTTGTCAAAACAAATTGGTCCTAGACTTAGATAGTCGTTTTCGTTTCCAGAGAGAGAAAGTGAAACCAACTCAGTGAGTTGATCAAAATCATATGGAATCGAACCAACAAAATTGTTCCCTACAAGATCCAAGTACTGGAGGTGCTTAAATTTCCCCATTGAGGATGGGAGTTTTCCTTGCAATCCACAGTGATCGAGTCTGAGCGATGACAGAGAAGAAGACAGATTCATCAAGGAATCGGGAACAACTAGTGACATGTTTACCCAACTCAGATGGAGTTCTCTAAGCTTGGTTAGGTTTCGAACAAACTTGTCAAAAGAAATTGGTTCTAGATTCAAATAGTTGTTCCAAGAGAGATCAAATGAAACCAACTCATCAAAATCATATGGAATTGGACCAGAAAGATTGTTCCCTCCGAGACGCAAGTACTGGAGGTGCTTAAATTTTCCCATTGAGGATGGGAGTTTTCCTTGCAATCTACAGTAATTGAGTTTGAGCGATGACAGAGAAGAAGACAGATTCATCAAGGAATCGGGAACAACTAGTGACATGTTCACCCAACTCAGATGGAGTTCTCTAAGCTTGGTTAGGTTTCGAACAAGCTTGTCAAAAGAAATTGGTTCTACACTCACAAGATCGTAGTTCCAAGAGAGATCAAGAGAAACCATTTTGGAGAGGTGAGAGATTTCTGACGGAACTTGGCCTGCAAGATCTGAACCACTTAGGTTAAGATGTGTTAGATTGGAGAACTGGCCAAATCGAGAAGAAATATGGGAGGAGTTGAAATCATTGAAAGAGAGGTCGAGCTGTTGAAGATGATGGAGAGAGAAGAGAGAATTATTGGGAAGGAGGGTGCCGTAAAGCATGCTGCAAGAGAGGTCCAGTGCAGTGACATGCCCGGTTTTCAGGTCACAAGAGACCCCATCCCACAAGCAGCAGTCTGTACCCTCTTTCCATGACTCTGTTTTTGGAAAGGGATGTGGACAATAGTACTCCCATAAAGCTGAACTATTTTGAATGAAGAAGGATTGTTTGAATTGAAGGAGAGAAAGAGATTGGCGATGAGCACACAAATGAGAAGAAGAGGAGTAATTTGAGGAAAGTGGAGATGAAATTGTTGACTGGAAATGGAAGACAAGCAGAAAGAACGAGAGATATTGAGAGAGGGACAGTGGTGAAAACCCCATGTTGGCTGGCCTTACAGGATTCAAAGTATAATTAACTGGGAATGGAAGATGAGAGGAAAAGAAAGGCATTATTAGTAGTATTTATAGACGAAATCAAAGTGACTGGTTGAAGCATTAAACAAGTTTCCTTAGCTGAAAGAGAATCGGAGCAAAGAAAGACTAATTTGTTCATGAGAACATATTAATTGTTAGTATTAAAATACCTTTTTTCAGGATTTAATAATTAAAAAAAATAAAGTAAGAATAAAAATCGATGGAAATATGCAATATATATGAAAGGTTCCTATATATCAACTTGATTCCCTGTTGACTTCAAATTGTGCAAACTGAATTGTTGTTTCTTGGCACTAATATATATATATAACGTTTCTCATGATCCAAAAGTCTTTTCATTCCTTTAATTGATTTTTCCTTTTTCTATTCTAAATAAAAAATAATTTAAACTATGGAATTATGTAAATAAATAATTAAAAAATATTTGTGCAGTAAAGAATAAAAATTATAAACCCTTTACCTGAATAATTCAAAGAGCATTTATAGCTCTTAAACCTTGTTATTTTACTAGAATGAAATTATGTAAATAAATAATAAATGATTGATATCTCCTACACAATATTAAAATATTAAATGAGAAACAAATAACTCTTGCATAATATTAATAAGAAATAAATATTCATTACAAAATATTAATTGTTATAGAAATATAATAGGTCTTGAGAAGATTTTTATACTGCTAGGGATATTGAAAAATGTTACTTGAAACTAATGAATTAATCTCAATTATGAAAAGCATTTGAAATTTATCAATGATTTGGATGTTGGCATCAAAAAATTGATATTTCAAATCTAAATTATTAAACATGAGATTGTGTAAAATATTTAGAAAAAATTTTATATATCTAAGGACAAAATATCACTTATACAATATCATACCTTTTTATATTAAAATTCATAAAAATAAACAAATAAAACTTTATAGCTCAACATATAGCTTATAATATTAATTAGAACTTTCTTTTTAACTCATCCAGCGGTAATTATACAAGCATTAAATTAATATGTTGATGTTAATTTTTTTTTTGAAAACATGTTATTTTAATATGTTTTTAATTGAAAAATATTTTTTAAGATTTGATAATTAAAAAAATAAAGTAAGAATAAAAACCAAATTTATTTTAAATTATTTTATTTTAAAAATATTTTTAAAATATTTATTTTTTTATTTTAAATTAAAATTTTTTAATCTTTTTAATACACGAATGTTAAAAATAAATTTTAAAAAATAATAAAAATTTTATTTTAATATATTTTCGTGTGAAAAATACTTTTAAAAGAAATCGCTATTACAATACATAGTTTTAAAGTTTTTTTATTTAAAAAAATATTTTTTTTTATTTTTTAAAATTTATTTTTAATATTTTACATATCAAAATAATATTAAAATGTTAAAAATATTTAATTTTAAATAAAAAAATAAAAAAATATTTTTTTTCAAAATATTATTTGGAGCAATGATGTTATAGCAAAAGGATGGAAACATGTAAGGTTCGTATCAAATTGACTTCAAATTGCGCAAACTAAATTGTTGTTTATTGGCAAAGAAATAATTACGCAATGCAATGTGCGCACTAACAACTTTGCACTTATGGATCATACTTTTTGTGTGCGCTCGGTTATGTATAGTAGTTTAATTATTTTTTAAATGTTGTTTATTTAAAAATATATTAATATAATATTTTTTAAAATTTTATTTTTAATTTTTATATCAGAATATTAAAATTATAAAAAATATAAAAAAATTAATATTGATTTTCTAAATGGATTAAATAGTGTTTTAGAGGTTGCTAATATTTATTAAATTAATTAATCCTTTTAGTATTAAAAATAACTAAATAGTTATTTGACAAATATTGATTAGTAATATTTTTTTTAAAATACTTTTCTTGCTTATCATTCCTTCAATTGACATACTTTGATTTTTTCCTTTTTCTATTTTAAATAAAAAATAATTAAACTATGGGATTATGTATACGTAATTGAAATAAAAAATTGATAAGCAAAGTCAGCTTCACCTTTATATGTCCAATCCAATCCAAGCAATGGAGCACTAATGACTTTGCACATATATCGTTTCTCATTATCTAAAAGTCTTTCTGTGTGATTCATAATGTTGTGCAATATATTTTTCAAATATATTTTTTAATTGAAAATATATTTAATTCTTTTTAATTTTAATATAAACACATCAAAAACATAAAAAAAAAACATATAAAATATTTAATATAAAATATTTCTTTTAATTTTAATATAAACACATCAAAAACATAAAAAAAACATATTAAATATAAAATATTTAATTTAATGCTTTTTTAGGCGATATGTTTTTATAAAAAAACAAAAGCTACACAATATCAAATATTTATTAATGAGAATAAGAATAGGAACATGACAATATTTATTTTTTAAATGGATTAAATATCTTTTCAGGGGCTGTTAATTTTCTTAAAATTAATTAATACTTTTACTTTGTGGTCAGTTGTGCGCTTCTGTCCTTTCCCTTCCTTTTAGGCTCTCGGCCTGTCATGCAGTTGGTGTGGGAATAATCCCCTATGGATGGGACAGGCTGACTCATCAGTCCTTATATATGTAAGGGTTACTGTATTATTGTCACAGTTTTGAAACCCGAACCGGCCCGGTGGGTCGACCCGGGCCTAGAACCGGTCCGAGTCTAAGTAAAAACCCGCCTGGAAGTTGGCCCGGAAAAACCCGGTCGACCCGGAACCCGGGCGACCCGGGTAAACCCGGCTGAGACCTGGTCTCTCTCTCTCTTTTTTTTTTTTATACAGACTCATTAAACTACATCGTTTTAAACGATGAAGACGAATAAATGCCTCCTAGCCGGGGGGGCTCTGTCATTAGTCGGAAAAGTGGATCTTCAGGAGAGAAGCAAGATGCCTTTCTTTGATCCACCTTCACGGACAGGAAAGAGAACGAAAAGAGACGCGCTAAGGTCATGTGATTGAGGCTCACAGTTGATAGATATGGCTGAGGCTGAGCTGCCGCCAATCTTGACCAAAACCAAAGTTGGGGATGAGATTCTTAGTTGAAAGCAAAGTTGTTGATGCTTGGGGATGAACTCATGCTATTATTGGCGTGATTGAAGCTCACAGTTGATAGAGGCTGCTTGCTGCTGAAGAAGGAAACTGTTCACGTTTGAGATCACAATGGCTGAGCTGGTATGTGACCAAGGTGCTGTTGCTGGAGAAGAAGAAGTCATCAGCGGCTAGGAGAGAAAAGTTAATTAATTTCTCTCTTGCTCTCTGGGTTTTCTATTTTTTTTCTTTCTTTTGTGTGTGTGTGCGCTGGGGAATGAGGCAGATGCTTATGGAAGAGAACATGAAAGATCAGCCACGCTGGGGAATGGCCCGCACATGATTCATGATCACGTTGCTCTAAGCGCCACTGAGAAGTCAATGTATTGATTTTTCTTAAACATCCAAGGCCCAAACTTGAATTCAATACCCCTTCTGCTTGCTGGTTTTTTTTTGGGTTTACCCGGGTCAACCCATCTGACCCGTGACCCGGTCATTAGACCGGGTCGACCATCGGGTCGGGTTTCAAAACTATGATTCTTGTAAGGATTGTTATTGTTATTTATATTTTTATATATGTTGCTAGCATTAGAATTTAAAGAGAAGTTTGAATATAGGGGAAGAATGAGAAATAGAAGAGGATCGATGATCAGGTTATATATTAATTATTATTGATGAAATTATTGACAGAATTATTTTATTTGTCACTTTGTAATTTTATTGGTATTTTTGACACGTCACTGTACAGATAACCCGGTTTGAATCCGACTGTAATTATATCAGTAAACTCGTCCACAAAAACTTACACATCATCGCACAACTTGTTTTTTTATTTTTCATATTCTGTTTCGTATTCCCTCGGTATTTATCGACAGAGTGTTTTTATCAGTATATACCGACAGAGTTAGCGATGAAAATTTTTTTTTGGTGAATATCACTGCAAAATACCGATGAAAAAAAACCATCGGTAATTTTATTTGTATTTGTTGAATTTCTTATACACCAGGCAACACGTTTTGGCAATAGCTTTATTGAACAGTTACTAGAAAACTGACAAACAATGGAGATTGGAGTTTGAAGGTTCTTGCCCTCAAGATGCTGTGGGATTGGTCGTCTTCAAGTTCTTTCTCTTTCAGCATCAACAAGGGAGTACCAATCTTCATTTGTTCTGTCCTTGACCTCCAAGTCTTCGGAACTTGGATGTATAGATATTGTCCACTCTTCATGGAACTGAAGGTTCACTTGCAAATAATTCCACACAAGAGTGAGCGTTGGAAACACGGCAGTATTAATTTCCAAAATTGACATTTTGGCAGCAAGTCTTTGAGCTAACAGATACAGTTCATGATCTAATTAGAACTTCCTTTGCAGCTCGTCTGATGGCAGCTGTTCTCGGGGACATCTACCCCGCTATTATTCCTTGCTGGCTTATAAACTTAATACTAACTGGACCCCCCTTCGCATGCATGCATTGATAGATTATTTTTGCTATTATTAACAAGAACAGGTGACTGTTTACTTGAAGGGTTAAGCAATTTATATGTTTCCCAGAAGAAGGAGAAGCAATTATTAGCTTAGAAAATAGCAATGAATATGTGCTAATAGATACAGTTTGTGCTCTTCCTTTGCAGCTCGTCTTATGGATCATACTTTTTGTGTGCCAACAAAAGACAACAATGCAACCCTTGGTACAGATTTTTGCTGGATAAATCTGCGGTTACATACAACATCCACCTTCGTTTTGTTTTTTGTGTTAGTACGAAGAAAAATCTGAAGGAGTGCAGTGCTTAGCTGTTGTAGTGTACTAACCGATCTTGCAGTAAAATTGGGACTCTTCAGTTCAAGGTAGAAGAGTGATGAAGTGTCAATTTTATATCAAGGTCAGAAAGCAATAGGTAATGGTCCAGAAAAGTCTTCGGAACTTGGATATATAGATATTGTCAGATCTTCATGTGGTGCTGGATATGGAACTGAGGGTTGAATTATTCAATTGCGAATCTTTCCTCGCAAGGATTGGTGACTAAACAGGAGCACTGAGTGTTGGAAACACGGCAATATTAATTAATTTCCAAAATTAACATTTTTGTTGAGATCACGTCTATGTGAGTGATGTGCAGCAAGTCTCTGTGCTAATCAGAACTTCCTTTGTAGCTCGTCTAGCGTTAACTATGTTAGCAATACAAGAATGTTGATTTTTTTGTCAGAAATAAATCTTAAAAAAAAAAACAAAAATATTATTTTAATATATTTTTAAATAAAAAAACACTTCATGCTTTAAGGATAACAAAACGACAATATTGATTTTCTAAAAAGATTAAATAGTGTTTCAGGGGTTGCTATTTTTTCTTTAATTAACTAATCCTTTTAGTATTAAAAGTAATTAAATAGTTATTTGACCAATTTTAATCATGCTTATTTCAGTAATATTTTTTTTAAATACTTTTCTTTCATATCAATCTTTCAATTTTCAATTTATATGCTTTGATTTTTTTCTTTTTGCTTTTTCTATTTTAAATAAAAAAAATAATTTAACTATGAGATTATGTAAACAAATAATTAAAAAATATATATGCAGTAAAGGATGAAAATTTTAAGCTCTTTATCTTGATGGTTCATGGAGTATTTATAGCACTTGAACTTTGTTATTTTTCTGAAATGGAGAGCCTGAACAGTCTTTTTTTATAGCAATAATAAAAAATAAATATTTTTTATATAATATTAAACGAGAAACAAATGTTTATTGCATAATATTAATAAAAAATAAATATTTGTTATAAAAATATTAATAATGACAAAAATATAGTATATTATTTTACAAGTTAGACTTGAAGGAATTTCAGAGCAGCGTACCGGAAATTAAAGAAAATATTTAGTGAAAGTTTAGGAATAACATTACTGAACCATTACCGGAAAACAGAGCAGCCTCCTAAAACTGACGAAGATTGGAGTTTCAAGGTTCTTGCCCTCAAGATTACCAAGTAAGTGTGGGATTGGAAAGATCTTTCTTTCTCAGCATCAACAAGGGAAAACCAATCTTCACTTGGTCTGTCCTTTTCCTCCTTGACCTCCAAGTCTTCGCAGCCATTAAGTGGTTCTGAATATGGAACTGCAGGTTGAATTATTGATCAATTGCAAATATTTCCATACAATTAGGTCCCTTTGTTGACTATGCAAGAATGTTGGAAACACGGCAATATTAATTTCCAAAATTGACATTTTTCCAGCAAGTCTACGTGCGTGCAATTTGTGCTCTAACTATAACTCCCTTTGTGTCTCGTCTGATGACAACTGTTCTTGGAGACTTCTACCCCTGATCTATGCCTGGTTTTTCTTGGTAGCATTGCATCTTTGAAGTTTGGTTTAATTTCCTTACAATTTATTTTATCTTTCATTAGATTTCTCTATATTGTAAGAAATATTTTTAAGTGGATCATATCCCATGTCATGTTTTTAAATAATATTAATTGGGTTATATATATTATAAAATTTATAAATGATAATTAAATGATTGGATTCCATTGCTCTCTAATGATGATGAACTAAGTACAGTATATACATAATGGATGAAAGTGAAAAAAATCAGGATCCCTATGCTAGCCATATTAAATATTACATAAAATCATCAAAATATAGAAAATCTAAAGTTTGGTATTGACGGTTGAATCATAGTATGGACTAAATCTATTTACTTGAAAAACCCAAGGATATATGAGCCCAGAAAAAGATGGTCCATGCACACAAAAACTCAAAAGAAATTAAATCTAGAAATATATATCAAATCTAATTTTTTTAAGCTTAACTTTATGTTAGGCCCAACAACATAATAACATATGGGTTTAATAAAAAGTTAGATCCAACTTTCTTAGCGAAAAAATCAACTAACCTTTATTTATTAATTACTAAAGACACAACTCAATGTAGACAAAGTGAAATTCTATCCATGTCTAAACTTACATTAAAATATTATAAGTCTTTTTAATACACTATATTATCCTTTATCTTTAATATAATATGGAGTATTCTATTTTGATAAAATCAAATTTATTGAAATAATATAACTTGAAATTGTATTAGAATTCAAATCTTATATTTCAATGCCAGATAGGTATGATATTATATAGAGTGGATGATTGTGGTCTTATTTTTCCATATAAATGAAAGAAGGACTTTCTACTTTAATTTAGTTATATATATTCTCTCCATATAGATGAAATGTCAGCATTTGATATTCCCAAGTTACTGTTGGATCCGAAAATGGAAAAAATGAAAATGAATAAAATAAAATAAAATAAAATAAGGGCGAAGTAATAATTACGAGACTAGGAATGGGAACACCACAGTATTGATTTACATCATAGTTAATTGGTGTTTCTTATTATGAAGAAACTTAATTGATCGTATTAAAAAAAAAAAGTCATTTGATTAAATTGGTGTTGATCATAGTACAAATAATCGAAAATAATAAAGTCATAAATACAATTAAAATTATAGAGATTAAATGTATAGTTTGCAAAACTACGTCCTAGGATTAAGCTATAACTAACTCAAATACAAAAGAAATTTATGCAAATTGTATAAAAGTGACAAAATAGTAACATTGTAATCTGCATCCAACAGCGTGCCCCTCTGAAAACAGATCACTTTTATCCTTTTTCTTTCGGTTTGTTTGGACTTGTGGTTTTAGAACTGCATCCAACAGCGTGCCCCTCTGAAAGCTGTTAGGAAGCTAAAGATTGCCATATCAGACAGCCATTGAAGTATCCTTTTTCTTTCTGCTTATTTGCTAACCTCTTTGTTCAGCATGTTACGGCCATGCTTTTGGCATTTGGCCTGGACTGAGTTCAGTCCAACAGTGTCAAAGTAATAGTATTTCACATAGGTTTTGTTGGAAGAATAATGGGTATAGTATAAGATCAAAACAGTAATGCAAAGTGAAAAAAATCTCAAGAACAAGAAGAAAATTGAGATAAAAATATATTTTTATTAAGTGCTTTTTTCTAAACTCTCTTAGCTATTCTCTTTCTTTTTGTCCATACCTAGAAATGCTGAGTTACAAGGTTATAGCAGATTATTCTAGATAACCCTTGTGCCATATACCCTGCCCTCTCCTCAGCATACCATTCATGTGAATACCCAACCCACTGTTAGAGCCTTCAATTCTAGATGTGAATCTTCA
>Ga0325411_1008695_pt1 | contig 10953 bp, 5 predicted proteins | sample PopdelMetagenome_13_FD_206181 | JGI IMG/M metagenome (GOLD analysis project Ga0325411, IMG submission 206181) | Populus deltoides microbial communities from Bellville, Georgia, United States - Xylem-PdIQD-R4 | ecosystem: Host-associated > Plants > Phyllosphere > Stem > Wood/Secondary xylem...
AAAAAAGAGTGGCATGGCTTTTTTTAATGTATTTGTTGCATGTGATATATTGTTGATTATTGAAGAGCCTATTAGGAAAACATGGAGTTGTTCTATAGTTTATAAGTGGAAAATCGTTGAATTTATTTCTATATTGTATCTAAAGTATTTGCTGGTCCATTTATGACTTGGCTACAAGATGGGCTTTTTTTTTTAAATTAAAGAAAATGATAAAAAGAGTACAAAAAAAAAAGGTTTGTCTAAAAGGTACGAGAAACAGAACCATTCTGGCTTTAGATCATTTGTGTTTGCCTGGGAATGCATTCATTAGTGGGCCTCGGACAAAAAACATGGCTATGCCCATGTTTCATATTAACTTCGGCCACTGAAGCAAAGATTTGATTACACTGATCCAGAGAAGCAATTAAACTCAAAAACAAATTAATTGCAAGGTGTAGCAAAATATGTGCCTCAAATGCTACTGAGAAGAGTTGAGATATAAATGGATTCTTTACAACTTTGGCCATAAAAGAAAAGGAAAAAAAAATACATCAACTGACTACTTCTACAAGTCTAGGTTTGTAATGTAAAACTACAAAAGATAAATAAAATGTTGTCCTATCCCAGAAATGCTGCCATATTTTCCACAGCTGCTGCCTCTACAGATGTCTATAGTTTTCTCTCCCTATAGCTTATTTGAGAGTGGCACCAGAATAAACAAAATGACATTAGACAACTTTCGCTTGCAAATAAGCAGAAGCGCAGAACCTTATTCAGGCTAAAATGGAGAACTCAGTAACCCAACATGAACACATGCGAAAATTCTTCTGTCTTTTTTACATTTGAAGCCGACCACATTTGTTTACCTATGAGTGGTTGTAGGCGGCATCGGATATGTCATAGGACCCATGTTCATCGGTGCACCAGGAACCATTGCTCCTGGTACTGGGGCTCTAACACCATAAGCCATGTGTGCTGGTGCTGAAAGATTCACTGGGGTGCCAACTGCTGAAACAAGGGGACCTCCTATAGGCTGGCCTATAGTTGGTGGACCATATATACCAACTCCTGGAGGACCAGCTGGATGTGGAGGTGGTTGTTTAGCTGCTTTGCCCGAGGAACCTGCCACAGCAGAACCATTTGTTTGACCAGTTATCGGTCCTTGAGGTGTTGCAATGTCTCCATTGCCAACACTGGTGATATCGTGAATGCTGGAGCGCCTCCTATCTTTGTTCATTGAGTTAAGACGAATAAAATACTTTTGAGCATGGCTGGCTACTTGGGTAGGTGTTCTTGTCACCACAAAGTTTCTTGATATACTTCGCCAGTCACCCTTCCCATATTTGTCCAAACCAAGGAGAAATAACCTGTTCATCAGAAAGTTACAGAAGTCAATACCACCAGAAAAATTCTAATATGCCATGCTTATAGGTTCTTACTAAGTGTGTTAATTGAAAGAGAATATGCACATTGCCACAGAAGAGAACTGAGGAAAACACAGCACATGTCCTTCAAGTTTTACAGTTCCAAAAACCATACAATCATAGCTCCTCAACAAAAACACATAATACAAACTCACATCTTCCGCTAATTATTTGTGTAGCATCGAGCAGGAAAATCCCACTACAAACATACTGGGTGAGAGAGTATGCCTTTTGTTGTGTTTGTCTGTGTTGGGGGAGGGGGGTTGAATCACGTTGTTGGAATTATTTTTTTCCAAACCTTTGATAGCAGTCACAAAGAGGCCAAAATCACAATGAAAATGAGCAACTGAAATTAGCTTCGCTTCAAAGGCCTGAATGAGAGAGGTGGTGGAAAAAAAGAAAGCGATCCCACTAAAACCCTCTAGGAATCATCTTACTGGACTTCGACTGCTAACTGTGTGCAAATTTATAAAACGGTATTCTTCAATCAATCTCTCCAATTGTTGTTACAAGACTCCCTTATTCTGTAACATAAAGCCAACATAATCTACGCTCTACTAGTCTCATTATTCAACGAGGAAAGACTTTCAACAAGGAACTGTTGCAATAATCCATAGATCTAGGCTTTTGATTGGCAATTTGAAGGAAACTAGCAAGACAATGGATGAAGAAACCAGAAAATCCAGTAATAGAAGCTAGAGGTTAATAACAGCTTCCAAACACCACAGATCCAGCAATGGATACTTTTTGACCTAATACAGGAAAATCCCTGTAACCTATCCACCAACTGAACAAATCAAATGAAGCCAAAAACACTTACAAGTAGCTCCACTAGTAGCCACGAGACCATTGCTTTAGCCATCCCCTATCATCTTGGTAACAGGCTTCGTTGTGATCTTTCCGAGAGATAGAAGAAACAAAGTGAAATGACTTTGACAACCAAGCTCCATTAATTTGTAACAAGACCTCCCTGATCCCAGATACAGAAATTTTTTTCTGATTTCCCCCATGGAAGATAAGACAAATTTACCCAAATGCATCTAGTGCCATGTGGAAGCAATGGCTGAAACCACACTATTTTTTATGAATCTTTAGAATTTTCAACCTCATCGCTAAAGCCTAAAGGTCATAGGGTTTGAACAAATAAAACATCCAAAATGCATAAAGGAATATAAAAGATGTTAAGGACGCAATCTGGGATGTAATTTAGTGCTTAAAAACAAGTTAACATGTATTAAATCTTCTCGAAATATTGAACGTTTTCATATCTCATTTGAATAGTCCCCCCATGATCAATGGTATGAGAATTTATCCAACTCTAAGGTGGAGCCAAATCAGAGGGTTGCCTAAGCAAATGAGATACAAGTTTAAAGTTTATCCAACTCTAAGGTCTTGAACTGTAAGCAAAGAAGAAACTTGAGACATGAATATTGTGCTTTTCTGTTTTAGATAGACAAACATCTTGTTTGAAGAGAAATAGTTGTATTAAGGCTAGGGTATGTAAGAGAGATAGCATACTAAATCTCCAAATTTAAAGTGAAATTCTTTCATCATCTTTGTTAATGGAGTAGTTCAATCAACCAAAGAACATAAATCTTTTTTCTCACTCTTCTTTAAAATTACTATTATTGCAATGGAAGAGAATACAGAAAAGCAAACCAGATCCCTATTCCAAGCAATGATGCACCAAGGAAAGATTCTACTGTATACATCAGTTTCAAGCTTCCATTCACATGCTTGAAACATTAAAGTGTTCGTCTACTGGAACAACTTTCTAGACAATCAGCCCTGTCATCTTAGCTATTCTCTGACAACTGAATCTACATAACAAGGTTTCTAACAATGCAATTCAATTAGTTTTATCGAATCTTTAGCTTTAGAATAAGAATCACCAGTCATTTCATCCTCCCACAAAACTGAGGACATTTCATTTTCCCAATCCCTAGCCCAGCATCTACAATTGTTGTAGGTAAAACTATGTACTAGCTGTTTTGAAACAAATAATCCAAAGCAAAATATGAGGCTGAACACAATTCAATCAGGAATACACTAGCGTAAAAGAGAATGAAAGGGATGGTACACCCTAAACGTCTTGGAAATCCAGTTCAGATCCCAAACAAGCACAATGGTGAAAGATTCTGGTAGCAAGTGTAACAAATACTTCTCTCATGGTTTTGAAATCACCTCTTATTCACCCACTTTCTATCCTCTCAAGATTTCCAAAACCTACAGATTTGATCAGTGATTAGCCAGCCCTAGGGTACATTCAGCAGAAAATGCATAGTGAAATAATTAGAGCAAAGTCAAAGGAAAATCAAAGCTTGCAACAACTCTATCAACAATAACCACCAGGACACCTTGATTTGAAGATAAATAAAATGATAATTTACCTGTGCTCATCCTCAGTCCAGGCAATCCCCTTACGACGCTCCTGATCTGACCTTGAAGCTTTATTACCATGATTGGACTCGCTATTATGATGTCCTAAGTGACCACCCTTCTTTCCAGTTCCTTCATCACCAGCATGGCTCGTTGAACCTTCTGAAGAAGAACTATAACAAGGTAAAGGCACACAGCCAGCTTCAATCTGGTTAATATCCTCAACCAGAAGCTCGTAGTGATGTTTAATCTCTTCTAGAGTTTTACCAGGTACATCCTCTGCAATTTTCTCCCACCGATCTGAAGCATCTTCAGGATAAGTAGCAAGGGCATTCTCGAATGCCTTGTCATGTTCTCTAGTCCACAGAGAAACACTGCCTCCTTCATCCACAGACATCTAGCCTTCTCTGAATTATCAACAGCCAAATCACTCACGAGATGAGGAAAAGATATATACCAAATTGCTCCAGAATCTAGGCCAGACTATAAGCCAGTCGCCAAAACCATGGATTTTTCTTGAAGGTTGGATCTAAATTATTTCTATATTTGGTATCACTAACAACCGGATTGACAGTAGACTATAATTATGGAAAGCAGGATATGTAAAGCTATAGAGGTACGCAAGAAGAGGAAAGAAGATAGACACCAGAAAAGGCCAAGAAAGATGAACCAGAGTTCACCTCCAATAAAAACCACACAGCCCCAGTGGAGTATGTGAAGAGTTCAATGGTGATTTGCTCCTCAATTCAAAAACTTGGACTCTTGTGAATTACTGACCTACTGATAAATGAAAAGGCATCGAAATATGGTTAGACCATGAGAAATATCTGAAAAATCACTAATTAAAAGATGCAATAAATAGCAGCAAATAAAAATATACAGAAAATATGCCAAGGTGAATTTAAGGGTAAATGGTAATTAGGGCACTGGACAGTGAGATATGAAAGAGACAATGGAGAAACCAAACAAAGAAGAATAATAACTCAGAAGCCTACAGTGAATAATAAGAGTATTCACAAGGCCATTTCTAATTCCAACAAAAACAAGTTAACTGTGTGCCCTACTTGACAACAACAGTTTTAACAGCACAGGCCCACAAATAATTTATCACTCCACAACACTGCTATTTTTATCCTCAAATTTTACAGTATATATAGGCTCCAACCTCCTAACTCTTTGTTTTTCTTCCAATGAAACTAAACGGTTGAATTACTCACATATAAACTGCAAGATTGCGATCCAAAATAGAAACTTTCAAAACAATGGAGGAAGGGCAAACGAATACAGCAGAAAGTTTTGAAGTAGGAAATAAGCCATTGCATCCATCTGGGTCTCGATAGTGAGGAGAAACTCAAATCAAACTATAAAAAAAAAAATTCAAAAAAGTCTAAATTTGTCCTAAATTCAGAACCCTCAGCATAATCACTCCTCTTGGACTTTCTATGCTAATCATGTTTGCTAGCATCAATGAAGCACCAACAACAGTAAAACTTTTAAGTGATACCCCAGGAATCAACTACAGAATTAAATACCCGCCTGGGGAAAGACAAACTTTCATTAAAGTGAAACAACCAGTAATCAAGGATTTCTGTTTTCCAACTCTTGGTTTCATGGCTTAAAGGAAAAACCTAACTCCAGATTCCTTCTTTTTTCACAGTCCAACCTCAGTAACCGTACAAAACACCATAAAATGAAAGACTACCTACAACTCAGTTTCATAAGATTTTGACATTGCAACTAACACACAAGACTTTACTTTCAAAACTGGTACTAATCAAGTATGAGAAACAATAAACTATGGGGGGGATTAAAGGGGTATAAAAAAACTAACCTTTACAGTGCAAAACCTCCCTTCTCCCCCGCCTCCTTCTCCATATCACTGTGAGTTTTTGAACTTCCCTTTGAAACTAACAAAAGCTGATAACTTGGCAACTTCTACAATGCTTTATTGACAGAACCCACATGTTCAATAAAACAGAATTAAGAGCTAATAAGCACAAATATTGGGAGTGTCCAGAAATCGGATAAAGCAAAAGAAAAAACCAATGAAAGCAAACAAAAAATGAACCAAGAAAATAGCCTGTAAAGGAAAGAAATTTACAAGGGCAACCATAGAAATTATGAATGATGTTGATGGGTTCTCCAGAGAGAAAAAATCAAGTAAGGAAGGGTCCATCCATGAACAGGACTGGTCATTTGGTCCCATCTTCAATAACAACAACTTGCTTACACATATAAAAAGACAGCTTGGATTGAAAAAGGCTCCCCCAAGTTGACACCCACTGGAGACCTCTATACCCCATTAATATCTGACAAAAGATAGCAAAAAAATAAAAAAACACCCTTGTGAGTGAAAAGTAAAAGGAAAAAAAAATTGTTTTCATCTTCTTCTCTCTTTTTTTTCTCCCTCTTCTTCTTTTCTTTTTATCCAAAATGGACCAAACCGAAGATTAATTGTCAGTATATGAAGATAACCATGCAGAGGGAAAAGAACAGATATTATATTTAAATTTAAATAATTATAAGACATGTGAATGATCACCTTTGTGTCTTCTTCTACACAGATATGAGTGAAAAAATCTAGTAAAGGTTCAATCTTGAAACTGGTTGGTGCTGCCTTTCTTTTCAGTTTCTGATGTGTGATGACGATGCTGCTGCTGTTAAACACCAAACAGTACAGGAAGACAAGATTGTCAATGACTTTTTAGGATAATTTTGTTAATGAATATATTGAAATTCCTATTTTGTTTTTCCGGACAAGTGAATTTCCTATTTTATATGTCTATGAATTAGGTATATTATTTTTATTTTTGTAAAGACTCTTCCCCAATCATTAATCATTTGATGACGTGATGATAGATATTTTTTAAATTATTTTAAAAAATATATATATATTAAAATAATATTTTTTTATTTTTTAAAATTTATTTTTAATATCATCACATCAAAACAATATTAAAACAATTAAAATATAATTTAAAGTAAAATAAAATAAAATAAATACAAATTTTTCTTAAAATATTTTTAAAATACAAAAATAAAGAAGTTATTCATTAACAGACTTCACAAATTCAATTATTAAAATTTCTCCATAAAAAATGAAGTTAGCATTATTCCTTTACAAATATGAATACAATGATATAATTATATAAATGATTGTATAATATAATTTTTGCAATTTAAAAGTTGAACTATCTTCTATAGTAAGATAATGTCACTTATGAGATAGGTTTATAAGATATGCCATGATTGCAAAATATATATGCTTCAATAAAATTTGTCACGTGATGTCAAAAATAGAATTAAAAAAAACTCTAAAAAATATATCTTAACTGGTCAGGTTTTAAATTTGCTCTCTAAAAGCAGTCAGTTTGAGTTTCATAAATCAACTGAGACGCTAAAAGCTTACATGGTTGTTATCTTCAAGGTCTATGGGATTAGTCGAGGTACACGCAAGCTGATCCGAATAGCCGCATTAATAAAAAAAATAGAAACCAAAAGCTAAAAAAAATTGGCATCATCCTTAACAATTTTAACAAATTCAGATGCTGAATGTTATTATTTCGAATCAATTGTAGAACTTCAGTCTTTCCCATATCTTTTCAATCCAGATAAGTTATCTTATTATATAAAATTATCGTCATGTTAGCTATTTGCCTTCCTTTTTTTTAATCCAACGTGTCCGTCGATAGCATCATTCATTGCGGTTGATTTTATTTTGATAATGTGATAATATTGTTTTTTAAAATATTATTTATTTAAAAATAAATTAAAAAATATTTTTAAAAAAATTATTATTTACCAAAAACAGGATGAAAATTAATCTAAAGCGAATGCCATGTTTTTAAATACAAAATCAAATATATTCTAAATTAGTTTTTTCAATACACGTATTCTTGCCATGTTTCAAAATATAAAGACTTTGAGTGAATTTCATGAAAATATTTGGTAATTTACAAATATAAATAAATTAATTTGGTATGTAGAGATTTGTTACTAATATTAATGAAAAAAACGGTGATGAAAATTAACCCCACAGTCAGCTCACAGTGATTTTTTTTTATTATTATTATTATTTGTTTTTTTTTACTCCTCTTCAATTCAAAGGTTTCTGAGCTCAGCAACCAACAGTTTCCCATTATAGCCCCACTAATAAATTGATGCGTTGCAACTTGCAAGTTGTCGTGTCTTTATGTGCGCCAATAATTATCTGCCACATATAAAAAAAGGTCAAACAACTCAAGCTCATCACAACACTTGTTCAGTCGGTTGTCGCCGCAAGTGGATTTTGTCTTGCCTGAAATTGATTTCTTTTTCCCAGTTGAAGATATCGCTCTGCTTATTTCCTTATGCCATGAATTAATCTTTTTTTTTATATTATCCATCAAATAATTCTTAATGGATAACCTTAGCCTCTGTTTAAAAAAAAAAAAAAATCAGCACAACAACTAGACTGAATTGAATAGAAAAGTTCAATTGATATGATTGAGGACGGTGGGATTTTGATTCATAATCTTATTCCATATAACACACATAGTCATTTAGTAGGTAGTTCGGTGGTAAAAATTTAAAATTAAAAGGTTTATTTTCTTTATGGTCTTAAATTCGAACAATGTGGTTACTAATACAATGGTCACTAAAGGTTTACATGATCGTTAACTTCAGGATTTATGGAATTAGTTGGGTACGCACAAGTTAGCTCGGACACCCACGCTAATAAAAGAAAAAAATACCATAAGCTCAAGGATGATTAAACATGCTCGGAATTTTAATATATTCTTAAGTAAAAACTACTATAAAATATGAAAGTTATTATAAAAAAGTTGCATCTTATCTTACGTGGATAGAGCATAAACCGAACCACTACAAGTTACAAGCTTTTTCATGAAAAAAAATAAATAAAGTTGCAATTTGGGAAATAAAGTAACAGACCGTTTCCTTGAAATCATAAGAGGTTCGTGATTAAAATTGGCTAGGCGCAAAAGGTGGGTAAATGTCAAAACTGTAGGGGCTAGCAAAAAGGGCGGTCCATAGTTTTGGATAATTTCTAATCCTTTTTCTGTCCCCATGAATTATATTCTACTTTCTTCAATCTTTTATGGACTTAATTTAATTCTAATTAACCGAAACTCGTGATTTTCTAACTATAGCAACACGCATATTACATAGTTTTATATGTTGTAAACGATATTATTCCTTGAACAATGTTATTTACTCCATTATAAAATTTTATTTTTTTTAATTTTATCATCTCAAGTGTTGAGAGAAAAGAAAGAGTCCTTAAAAAATAAAAATAGAGGAAATATGATTGGTTAACCATATTTTAGCCACGAAAAATGTTAATTTTTAGTGTAAATGGATCTTTGCATGGTAGATTTCTATGAAGGTGATTTGAAACTTTCATCTTGCCAAAAAACACATGGATTGAAGCTTGAAAAAGTTTTTTTATTTGATTTAATTTTAAGTTTTTGGCCAGATGAATGGTGTTTTAGAATTAAAATGATTCTAGTTAGGTTACAATAATATATGTTCGGGTGAAAATAAGTTGAAAATGAATTTTTATGTCTAAAAACTCGAACCCTTACTTTTTAATCGTCTAAAGTGGTCAGGATTCAAAGCAAATGAAAACACATTGTTTATCCAAGTGAATAGAATTTCCTTATTCCATAAGCAATTTGTGCAACCACCGAAAGCACACATGTTCTTCGATGTGAATTGTGCATGTCCATGTTTTTTTCTCTTATAAGATCCTCCAACACTTGATTTATTGGATATTGTAATTTATAATTTATTATGGTTTATTTTTTTTATGTTTGGTTATCTTAATCTCATGATCTAAGTCATGGGCTTGGTGGGTTAACCTAGTTGACTCAAGTTTTTTTTTTTTTTTTAATTGATTTTTTTTCAGTTTCATCATTCAACATCTTCAACATTTGATTGATTATGAATTAAGTTTTTTCATTTGTTTTCATTTGTTTTATATGAAATTATCTTAATCTCATGACCTAAGTCACGGATTTTGAGAGTTAACCTAGGTAGACTTAGGTCATTTTATTGTGTTATTTTTTTAGATTGATTTGTTTACAATTTTATCATTCAACAATAGTTTATTGAGAATTAAGTTTCATAATTTATTTTAATTTGTTTAATTTGGGGTTATCATGGTCTCATGATCCAAGTCAATATTTTTTAAAAAAATATATATCATCTTGAATCTTTTTGAGTCAAACTATATTTTTATCAAGTATCCAAGTTGTATTTGGACTCATCAAATCAATCGGGTCATATTGGTTCAACTCTGATTTTTTAACTTGTGTTTGAAATTTTAATTCTGTAATTTCAAGTTAATTTATCTTTGCATTTGAATTGAAATTATAATTCAAGTCTACCGGCCTATGGTTAGGCCTAACAATACACGCCTAATCTCTTTAGTCCAAGCATCTAGTCTCTTTCTCTGGGTTTTTTTTTCAAGATGATATTATTGATTGATTTATGTCATTTTTGCTGACAAGATTAAAGATTTTTTTTCATGATGATATTATTGATTGCTTTATACATAATTGTGTGTTAACATAATATGCATAATTTTTTAAATAATTCGCTCACTAATATTGAATGAGAATAGAGATTATTTTTTTTTATTAAAATTATATGCCTTTTCCTTTTTAGTTCAAATTTTTATATTTTTTTAGTTTTTTTTATTGTTGTTATTTTTTATTGTTGTCGATAAAAAACTGTTTTGTTGTCAAAACAAAAATAACACATGAATTCGAAAAGATAATTTGGATGAGAAAAATACATTTCTCCTCCATAATTTTATTTATCTTTTTTTTACAAATATTTATTTTTATTATCATATAATTAAATAAAAAATAAATTTCAAAAAGTAAAGTTTTTAAACTTGCCCAGATACATAACCTAGATCACAGGTTGATCGAATTAATCTGGTTTAAATTAGGTTCAGTCCAAAACATCCTTATTCCTTTTTTTTTTGTTAAAACAACATGGTTTTCAAATTTTTAAAATGTGTTTGGTATTGTGGTAGCTTTTGTAGTTATGGTTTGAAAAAAATTATTTTATAAAAAGTACTTTTAGTTGAGGTTGGTTTGGAAAAATATATATTTGGTTAAAACTATGGTTGAAATTGAGGTCGAACAAAAAGTAGTTTAAT
>Ga0325411_1008696_pt1 | contig 10953 bp, 12 predicted proteins | sample PopdelMetagenome_13_FD_206181 | JGI IMG/M metagenome (GOLD analysis project Ga0325411, IMG submission 206181) | Populus deltoides microbial communities from Bellville, Georgia, United States - Xylem-PdIQD-R4 | ecosystem: Host-associated > Plants > Phyllosphere > Stem > Wood/Secondary xylem...
AATAATAAAATACCATAAAAAAAACCCAAGTTATTTTAGAATATTAAGGTAAAGAGCTATAAATCAATAATTTTTAACGAATGAAGTGATACACTATCAACAAAAGTCAAATAATTGATATGTTCTGACTAAGAGGAAGAATGAAAAAACAATCCCTTAAATTACAAGATCAAGTGTTGAAATTGAGTTTTATTCGATTTAAAATTTAATTTTTATTATGTATTCATAGAAAATAATAATAATGGCAAATTCTAGCAATTTTCTTTGAGAAACAAATGCAATTTCCAAGTTTATAGATTCAATTTGCCCCTATTTTATATTTTTTTAAAATTAACATATATATCTGGGTTAATTTATGTATATTTCGACTCATCTTATAATCTCTGATCTTAACCAATTGAACTATACTTTTTATGTTTTTGTTTTATATTTTAATTGACCCGGTATGGTAACATGATATTCGAAAACAATGTGCTTGAGTAGGATCGCATTCTGTTTTGTGGATATAAATCTGTAAGGGCAATAAAGTTGACCCTCCTAATTTTCTTCAAATTTTATCATCTGTAGCTCCCAACAGCTCAGACTACATGTCAAGGTGACATGGAAATCGTAGACAAATCCCTTTTAAAAAAAATAAAATTGAATTGAAAAATCACTTGACAATTAGGTTATCGAAAAATGACTTCTAGTTTTCTTAAAAAACTTTTTTTTAACCTTTATCGGGCTCGGTAGAGAATTGGAGCAGCGCGGCTACACTTAACAAGGGGCGTTGCTGGCCAGCTTGCTCGATCACATAAACTAGGCATGTACTTTTACTATATGAACACAGCCTATGCAGATAATACGGTGGTCCCAATCTCGGATCACAAACCCACATCCCTATCTCCCTGTCCTTGTGTTCCTCAAAACCAAGTCTTAGCGTAAAAGCAATGGCGAAAAGAGGATAGAAGAAAAGAACTTTGCAGAAAAAGCACTGTCGAAACTAAAGAGAAAGCTTCTAGGTACAAGAGAAACCACTGAAGTTGACCCACCCTTGGAGGGTTTTTAGCTCGAGTAGCAAATATATATATATACACACACTCCTCACATTATCATTTAGGTTATAAATCTAATTTAATAGATGGTTGTGATAATTTTTTTTTTAAATAGCGAATACATTCATCCAAATTTGATTATATGGTCTACTTTAAATTTTGAGGGAAGAAAGATTTAGATTCAATGAATAAAAGCTAATTTGAAAATAGTTTGATTGTTGATTAAAAAAATAAATAGAGCCATTGCGAACTTTATGTGTTCAAGGTTATTTTACCTTCACTTTAATTATTATTTACTTGTTTATATCTATCATTATAATTCTTGGTGCGTTGAAGAATTCATCTCCCTAAGATTTTGAGTTTTTTCATAAACTTGTCTAACAAAAATATGGTAAAAAATAATAAATAATCTTATTTTAAAGTCTCATCTATCAGATTAGATTTTTAAATTGAAATAATTATTTTATATAATATTATAGTTTTGATGTTTAAGCGGTAATAATTTTAAATTTCATAATTTTTATTTTATCTGATAAAGTTAAACATGATAAACATATACAAGTTTCAAGTTTTAAAAATTTTTACTCGAGAATTTATATTAAAAAATAATATAAATTATATTTTTAAACCTAGAATATTTTTTAAATATTTCTATAGAATAGCATTACATATACCTATGCATTATTCGTGATAAAGATGACTAGTTTTGGTGTTAAAGAAAGTACAAACACTAACATCTTCAGAAACCACAAGCAAAAGAAGAAATGGGAGTGCAAAGGGGACATGTCATTTACTCTGATGATGGCCCTCTTTTGTGGAAATTAGTAACCCTACATGTGTCCCACAACTACAGCCAGGGTCCATGGATTATGTGTTCATAGAATATCTAGTCACTACAAGTGTCATGGCATGGCAGAATATGGTGAGGGCAAGGCGTGGCTATGAAATGGTTATTACCTGTTTCAACCCCACGAACCCCCCGCTAGGTTCATGGCTTCTTCTTAATGGAACTACTCACTTTGGCGGTGACCCTAATCCTTCGAGTGGTTAGGAAATTTGCATCCGGGTCGCACTATTCAAGAATAATGGCCCAGCCTGGTGAACCAGGTAATTAACTCATCTGAAGCGAAAAGGTCTGTACCGCCAGTTTCTAACTTTTACATCCAGAACAGACCTTTTGCGACTGTCTGTCTCGTTTGCAAGCACTATATGGCTATATGAAGGGGGAGGATGGATGGAAAGAAAGGTCTGTACCGCCAGTTTCTAACTTTTACATCCAGAACAGACCTTTTGCGACTGTCTGTCTCGTTTGCAAGCACTATATGGCTATATGAAGGGGGAGGATGGATGGAAAGAAAAACATTATTATTTACATCTTTCATTTGATAATTTCCAGTTCTTTCGACTTCCATTTTTATCCTTTGTAATTTTCGAATCATCCCTCTCCTTCCTCGTTAGCAAGACACTAAATTGATAGTAACTCGTTCATCATTTCCCCTCCTCATCCTTCCACTTTACTCCATGCATCCTTTCCCATATCCATCCCTCTTTAGCGAAGTGCAGGTTTCATAGAAGGCTTAAAGCAAATAGCAGTTTTGCCTTCAGTCTTGCTCGCAATGACAACACCTCTTGCACGCTGCTTCGAAATTTCTGAACAGAGAGTCTGGCTCCTGCTATTGTTTACCCTGTCCAGGATAGACCCTGAGAGACTGACCGGACTGATACCAGGCTGTGATGTTATTTCACATAGAATCAGGATCGAGGGAGGGAAACGAAAAGCAGAATACTAGACAATGTGACATCAATAAGAATGAAAGATAGAAACTCCAATTTTAATTAACAATGAGCCATTGTTTTCTTCCCAATGCAAGCAACCATAAAGCCAGCCGCAGAACAAAGACATCAATTCCATTGCATATCGTTAAAAGCATAATGACAGCAATTCTCACATCCTACACCGATATTCAGCCTATTCAAGTGAAAGCATTAGAACTGGAAAATAGGCAGTAAATTCAACAGGTTTTTCTATCAAGTCTGCTTTTCTATTCATTCTCCTCAGCGCAATGCTTTTCATGAAGAGTTATCAAGTGCCATTCACTTGCCATCACTTGGTGGATTATCTTCATTCTTCTTCTGTTCGGACTGCTAAAAATAATGATCGCAAATTTAGAACATGTGCATTGCAAATGTTTGACATAAAGAAACAATTAAAAAGCATGAGCACACCTCAGATTGGCCTTGCAAAGATGCTAGCAGTTCCTTCACTGAGGGATCGTTAGGGTCAACTCCTGGAAGCTGCAAGATGAATAAAATGTCAGAAAGAAAACATAGTGCTGAAGGTGATCAATCAAGGAGTCCTTTATAGGCAGGTTCAAAGTGTACTTACTGATGCAACGACAGATGACATAAAAGACTGATCCTCCAGAGCCTTGCTCATATCTGACTGACTTGATGAATCTTTTGCAGTTTCCTGAATGGAGATCTGAAGAGCTGCAAGCAAGATATATTCAGTGGGTCAAGGCAGGTTCACCAATTTAATTTAAAAATCATGGCATCAGAACAAATTTGAGAAGTGTTTGAAGCTTTGGTGCACAACATGGCAAGGTTTAAAAAATGTTGTGTCAATTTCATAGTAACTTGGGCAAAGATGATAGCAGTTCACCTAGAAACCAGGAAGTTCAGAAAGAAAAACCAATAACCAATCATAAAAAATTCATAAGTACGCCAATACAATCAGAAGTTCTACTAGAAAAAGAACCGTTGAATAATTTTTTGGGTGCACTGGCACTTGCTAGTCGATTCCACATTCAATTGCATGTAAATCCCAAAATTATAGGCTTCTTAACAATACATTATCCTTTCTGATTTCTCTTATCCTCAACACAAGACACAAGTACAAACAAATAATGAAACATTAGAATAATGTAAATATGTCATAAATGAATCTCAGGAGAATTGAAATTTAAATGTGAGCTTTGAGCTCACATCCAGGTGTTCATTAGCAATTAATATACAGGAACACTTTATTATATATGAATTAGAGAAGCAGAGAGAAATTCGAAGTACTAGCAGGCCATGTTTATTAAAATGGAACAAAACCTACCCACTGCCACATCCTGATCTTCATTGGTTGCCTCTGCCATTTCAGAATCGCGAACTGAGGGATCAGATCCAGAGTTCTCCATTGATAGAGCAATTGCATGCTGAAGTAGAGCATTCACTTCATCCTATCACCACAGTTAATTGTCAAAGCAAATTCAAGAAACCAGAAAGACGCACCCAAACAGAAAGCATAAAGCAAGCTTTGTCCAGCAGAAGTATTGACCCACAGACACAAACAGGTAAGAGTCAAAATGAAACCAACCATCGGTTCAGAAGCATTGTTGGTTGCTTCGGCAGCCTTGTCAACCATTGTTGCATCCTGTGAATTGGATGGTGGTTCTTCTCCCTTTTCTTGTCTAGCAGCTTCATCAGCAGCCCTTTTTGCAGCAGCTTCTTGCCTAGCTCTTTCCTCTTCCATAGAAACTCTAAGGGCAAGAGCCAGCTCTGGATCTAAATTAGGATCTACGCCAAAATCAAAGTCGCCACCACCAGCTGCTGCAGCCGCCACAGCAAAGCCACTCCCTCCTTCCCCATCTCCAGTGAATACAGGTGTACTGCCAACGTAATAAAAAATTCAAATCACTTGAACAACATCACAAATGAGGTAAAATATTATTGATTGATCCAATATCTTACATTTCATTATGAGACAAGAAATATCCGATAGTGATTGTATACGATTCAGTTGCTTATTATCACAAGAAAAAACAATGTGAGGAGCTCTTCAATTACATGTGAATTACTTCAGCTCTCCAAATCAAATCCACAATTACAACACGTATCAACTCTATTTTAACAAAAATCACTCTTTCAAATCAGCATATTTGAAACCATTCTCATAAAGAAATAACCATTAATTTGCACACTGATAGCTGCAGCGTCAACTAGTGAAACAAAGGAAGATAGAGTATCACACCTCATAAGAGCATCAGAAATAGCAACTCCACCAGGAGGAATGTGAACTATATGGCTACTCTCATTGCTATTGACAGCAGCAAAGAGGGCCTCCAACTTCTCCGGCTTCCCCTCCTTGTCTTCTCCAAAATCAACAATATCTAGAGATACATTGTTCTTTTTTAATTTCTTTCCTATGGTCTCCAACATCTTCTTATCATATTGGATAGGACTGAAAAAACATTTAGCAAAAAAAGACAAACTTAGATCAAAAACAAAAAAGAACAAGCTAGTTGCAGTAAACCAACAAACAAGCTTACCTTCCAGCAAAAACTATTATTCTTTGCTGCTGATTTTTGTTTTGACGATGCTTGAGAGCTAGTTGTGCAACCTGAATTCCAGCTGATAGATTCATCTCACCACCCACTTCTAGATCTACATAACAAAGAAATTAACTGATAGACTTTAATATCAAATAATTTGAAAAAAAAGCAAGAAAGTGCTTGTGAATTTAACTGAAAACTTAGAGTTGGTTTAGGGTATTTCAGATTGCATTGTATTGCTCACATTCAGAAACACGCTTTGCTATTCTTTTTCACCTATAAATGGTTATAACTGCGGCAATTTATCACATGAACTTCTTCCTTCACAATACATAAAAATCTGAATTCAATCATCTCCAGTAACCATAAAACACTCTAACAAAGCTCAGTTGTAGAGTAGTGACCTTTGCCATTCACAGTACATACATAAATACTCAAACTTGATAATAACCAGTAACCATAAAACAGCCTAAATTATATATAAGAAAAAAAAACAAAACCCACCAATAAATTCAAGATCAAAAACAAAACTAACACATCAATTAATTAAAAAAATAATAATTGAAGTATGAAAGGGCATGGTATAAAATAAACGCACCGTGCATGCAAGACAAAATCTTGCCAAGATCACTAGTAAGAGTAGTCAAAACCCGAACTTGTTTGCCTGCCATTGTTAATATCCCCACTGTATTCTCTGGATTCGACTACAATTACCCCAAAAAATCAAAACCAGACTTATCGAACAAAACCCAAAAAGGAGAAAAAGAGAGTGAAATTACTTGGGTTTTAGCGCCGCATAAGAGATTAACAGCATCAGCTTGAGCTTGAAAACGAGAAGGAGAGTAATCGCCGTTTCGCATCCATTCTGAGTTGTCGACGCATATCATAGTCGCCTAAACAACGTCAAAACAAACGTTAAACGAGATTTAGATTCATAATTAAGTTATTGTTCTTCGGGTTTCAATCAATTACTTACCTCGAGAACCATTGTTGCTGTTAGTCTGTGCTGTGCTTGCGCGAGAAGAAAAATAAGAAGAAAGAGCCTTTCTTTTTGTTGATGTTTCTTATTTTCTTTCTTGCTTGCTCAAAACTCAACAGCCTGCTTTGCTGGGTGGGTACTTTAAATTTGCCTAATGCATGTGGATTTATAGGTCCAGGGCCCAATTCTGCACATGATGGGTCAAGACTCAAAACTCTCACTTAGATTTAGCCCATTTACAGAGGCCCAAAAGATCATTTTAATAATTAAAGGAACATAAACCGTGTTATTTTTGTTTATGATTTTATCATGATATTTTTTAAAAATAATTTTTAATTAAAAATATATAGAGATAATTTTTTTTGTATTTTTTATACTAACACATAAAAATTATAAAAAAATATATAAAATAAAATATTCCTTTGAAGTTTGAGCAAAAATAATTTACAAAATACTTAAAAATTATAAGCTAACACAGTAATTTTCTATTGGAGTGCAAAAACTGCCCATATGAAATAGGGTTAGCAAAGACCTGGTTGATCTATATGTTTTCTTAATAAACATTAATAAGGTCTTTGACATGTTAATTAAAATAATATCAGATATTGTTATATCAGTTTGTTTTTAAAATATTTTTCATTTTAAAATATATCAAAATAATATATATTTTTTAATTTTTTTAAATTTATTTTCAACATTATAAAATAAACAATCTAAAACATCAAAAAAACCGCACCCGATTAGCAAACAATCAAATCATTTTTTTAACCAAAATGTTGTTCTTTTTGTTTTTTTTTTTTTTATAAATCATAAATTAAACTGACTCTTCAACAAGTTAACCTGACTAACCAACAAGCCAGAGCCATTCTTCGACTGGATGTCATAACCATGGTCCAGAAACCTGAAGGACGTTTTCTTTTTGGCGTTGAATGCTCTCTGATTGTTAGAACAAACAGGGGAAAAGACGAACTAAACAAATGCAAGACACAAGTCCCACACAGATGAAACCATGGCTACCGATGGCCTTTCATACAATACAGCTAGATCGAGTGCATACAATCTGAAAGCATCTGCGAATACATCTCAAGAGTTCATACCCCAGTTAAAATGAAAATGAAATACACACTAAAACATGTTTAAGTAAACCCCATTAAGACCATGTCATTAGGCATATTACCATCATAGCACGTTGAGTTGCCTGAAAATCCTGCTCTTTATTAAATAAAGTTCATAACCAATGCAAGTTATGCACAACCTGCCAACTAACAGCTATAATACAAAATTTAGATGGCCAACGACAATACAAAATTTAGACAATGATATTTTGATTATACAAGCGGAGCAGTGGGAGCCGTAGGTGATCTATGATTTCTACTACTAGTTAGGAGAGCATAAACCTCATGAACCTCTGGTTTGTAAACCTCCCCTCTGTCCCTATCTACGGCATAGCATATGTAAACGGTTTCGATCACATTGTCCAGAACATGAACGAAGGAACCCAGCACGATAATCAGTAGCGCCCATGCAAGAACAGCTACAACATATGAATAAAACCCAATATTGCTTGCACCTTTCAGGATAGCACAGACCTGTTTACAGATATAGAATCAAGAAAAACATTCGCATTAGACTATTAGATTACGTCATCTAAAAATAAAATATCAACATCCAAGCTAATAGTGAATTACTAGCATGGACATTTATGCAGAAACCACATGTATTAAATCACCATCAACTAGCAATCTAGTAATAAGAAGGTGACAGAACTTAGAATAACTACTCACCACAATTGCATATATTGATGAAAGTATGAACACAATTCCAGCCAACAAACGAGTGGAAACAGTCTCAACAAAAACAGCAGAGAGCAGATTACGTTTTAACAGCTCATATGTCATCCTCGCAGAGGTGCAGTAGGCTTCACCGGTAATGGCTGCAAAGTTGATTGTGAACTTATTAAGAAAATCTACTGCTGAAAGTAATGCTTTGACACAACACCGCAAGACAAAGTTCACCATCCCAGGAATATCCTCCTGTCTTGCACTATCGACCACAGCACGCACAAAGCGAACAACACAAATAAGCAATCCAGATAAACACACAGTGCCAGAGGAAGGACCGAAGGCATTTCTGCAAAATTTTAAAACACAAAGGTCAAAAAGATAATCATGTCATGATGACAATCATAAATATCTAGTTCTGAGCAGGTTAGGAAATGTGCCTTGAGATACTGGTATTGAGGACAATAAAAGGATGTTACCAATGATTAGAGAGATTGATTAATGTGAAATCTTTATCTAGTTGAAGGTACATCCACAATTTAGGTGTATCTGAAATCCAGCCAGCAAAAGAAAAGCTTCAAGATAGCTAGGAGTAGGATCAATCATCAAGACATCCCCCTCCATTAATTTTTTCCCTTCTATTTTCAAACCACATGTTTTTACCACACCGTCGTGTTTCTAGAATATTATCAACAGTCAAAATTAATGGAAGAGCCTACTTTTTTCTTCCAAAAAATTGTTCCAAGTACTCAAATAAACAATTTTTTTTTTCAAGAACTAAGTTAAGCTTGATCCAAAGTAACAGGTGATTTAAATAAAATGGGCATGCACACAAATCATATAAAATGACCAAAAAATTAGTTGATTTTGGACTGTTCTTGTGTCATGCTTGCCTCTGCAGAAGAGTCGCTCATTATTTTCTTCCATTTTCTTGGGCTTTCTAATTATTAACCGATCTCTATTAAAAAAACCATCATTAACAGGTGCCTCGCTCATTAAGAACTCGTAAGAGAGACTATTCAACATAAGAATCATGTTCCAAAAATAATAACCTATAAGCATGTCCCAGAGTCGTTCTTACATTCAGAATGCAAATCAAGTAAACCATTTGATATACAAATCACAATTCAAAAACACATGCAATGTGCATCTAATATGTGAAACAAAGAATTAGCAGCAAGAGATCACCTCAAAGAACTTCTTATACTCCTTCTAGGTTTCGAGTCCTCCCCTGTGAAGTACCACTCTGCAATAGTTCCACTTATGACATAAACCTGAGCTTCAACCAACACAGTCAAAGACCACAACATTGTAAGAATTGCCAGAGTGTAGTACGCTGGCACCCAACTATCTTGCTTCCAAGCACACCTATATTCTCCATTTGATTCCTTAGGCACAATTTTCCCATTCAATCTCCCAAACACTAAAAATACCACGATAGGCACATAATACGCCACTAATCCAAGTGTTAACGATGGGATCACCACAAACAAACCCAGATTCTTTGACAAAGCATCAGAGGCAACTCCAATTATCATGACTGTTAACTCAATTCTATGCCAATTAGCCACAAAAATCCACACGATGATCCCAATAATCAAGAACACAAAAACAAAGACCAAAATCCTATAGACTAGAGGGAATGCATCAGTACAAGAAGAACTAACCGTACAAGCAACAAACCAGTACACGTTAAAGAAGATAGGTATAACAATAAAGAAAGGAAGTGACACATAGACAATTTGTTTAGTGTAATGTTTAAGCAAAAGTAGCAGAAGAAAACAAATGGGCACACTCAAAATCAAAGTAACTACAAGGGTCCATATCAAAGACTTCAAAAAACCTGAAACTGTTGAACTCAAAACATAAAAATCAAATCTTGACTCATAAAACCCATTAAAGTTTGAACCTTTTACACAAGAAGTAGAATTCAAGTCATATTTATATGAAGATAGATTAGAGTAATTGGGATTTTTGTGAAAAACACAGAAGATACCAAACCCAAAAGTACATAGAACAACAAGAACAAAAAGGATTAGAAAAGGAAGGTCCTTGAACGGTCTAGGGCCATAATTATAAGAGATCTGGAGGTACTGAGTAGGGTCAGATTCAGGTTGGTCAGGTTGGTTTGGCTCTTCAGTTGAAGGAGGTTTGAAGAGCAGGGGTTGGGATGGCGAAGAGGAATCATAGGGTGAAGTAGGTTTGTTGGCTTCTTCTGCGCTACCCATTAGAGAGAGGGGGGGGGGGAGGCCGAGGATGCCGCGGCAGTTTTATTAGACGCTGGTTAAGGTGGTGGTGGTGGTGGTGGTAAGCAAGAGAGCATCCCTGTTTTTGGGTTTGTTTGTTGTCGGCTGTCCCTGTATGTGTTGTGTACGATCTTATGGATTTTGAGTCTGTACAGTGTGGAAGATGTTGGGGATGTAAGTGATTAACTATGACACGTTAGTTATATTTTACTATCCATTTTTTACCACCATTCGGTGTCCTGGAGAGTGAAAAACGGTAGTAATTCTTGGTGAAACCATTTGTCGATGGTTTCTTATTCTGTTTTTTTTTTTTTTTAAAATTTTGAAAACATATTGTAATAATTTTTTTAAAATCTTTTAATATCATCACATCCAGATTATTAAGAAGCATTGATGTTCTAGACAGTTTCAGGTTAGATATGGTATAATGTCTTGTTTTTGTTGTGAGATTATCCCAGGGTATTTTCCCCCTCCAGACCAAAGGAAAGATTAAATTCAAGATCCGTATAAAAGAATTAGTCTCAGGGACCGAAAGTTGATGCGAATATCCCCAGCTGGGAACACCAAAAACAAGATACTGAATATTTGCCATGT
>Ga0325411_1008705_pt1 | contig 10946 bp, 9 predicted proteins | sample PopdelMetagenome_13_FD_206181 | JGI IMG/M metagenome (GOLD analysis project Ga0325411, IMG submission 206181) | Populus deltoides microbial communities from Bellville, Georgia, United States - Xylem-PdIQD-R4 | ecosystem: Host-associated > Plants > Phyllosphere > Stem > Wood/Secondary xylem...
AAGTCAACATGGCAACGCAAACAACCATGTTGACTGCCCTAGACCATAAGATATGGCGGGGTATAGTTGAGGAGGCCCGGCGGGGGCTCCCACAACCCACAAGTGGGTTTCTTCTTAAAGCCACATTTCTTGATCGCCACCACTTGATCTGATTACCCCACTCCCAGCTAATATGTTTAAATTTAGAAGATTCCATGAAGGTGACCGTGTTGACCTTTCGATAATAATTATTCACGTGAATATAATGACCACATCATACAAAATACTCGAATAAGATCTTTCGAGTTGTAACTCACTGACGACAGGCCCTACATTTTCTTCGGGCATCAGCATGAAAATTCCACAGCTTTAGATCCATGATTGATCGATCAGGCGGTGACGGGTGAAGCATTTTTGCTATCGTGTAAGATGCCATAGATGTATGTATGTATATATATATATATATGGAAGCTTTCTCATTTTTAAGTTTTAACCAGTGCTAATCAGTGATCAGAGAGATCCTTCATGAACTTCGGTGAAAGTGACGGGCTTGCTTAAAGATCAAGTTAGCTTAATTATTAATAAAAGAGATTCGAATCCGTCCCCACTCCTCATGCCCGCCCTTTAAATACTTGAGGCGTTTCTTTGAACTTTAAGGAAAAGGCCATTTATGCATCCCATCCAAATTAATTAAACATTTTATTTCCTTAATTACTCTAGCCTCTTTAATATCCATGGCTCGCTCACGCACGCTACGTTTCTCTCTTTCTCTCTCGTTTCTCCAGTCGATCGGCTCGGGTAGTTAAATATACACATGTACTTGTCATTATCTCATGTTTGATTTTATTAAAAAAAATTAAGACTGTAAAATTCAAATTCTTGATTGTTTTTTTATTAGGATTTTAATATTATATTAAATAATCATTTTAATTTTAAAACTCAATTAATTGATAGATAAATCCTAGAGAATTATTCACTTTAGCCTACCGATCTGGGAATTAAGTAGTACATGATAGAGCGGCTGAATAGACGGTAGAGTTCGGGGTTCATAGCGATCGATACCTTCAACGATCTACTGTGTGGTTTTTGAAACCACAAATCTAACAAGGGAATCCGCCTCCTCTAATTATAGGTGGGCGATTCCATTGATGGAAGAGGATCGTTTCCTTCACTGTTCATTAATGGCCTGTAGTTACTTGGGTAGGTCTGTCTATTACTAGAAGCAGAACCAGCGGTTGAGAAACTAGCACCCCTAATTAAAGAGATGGTCTTCTGGACCATGTTGGCTTCCATGGCAGATCCTTCATCCTTGTATGCTGTTGAAAAATATTTCATGGGCTGTCAGAAGTCCATGAAGTTTCGAAGAAATTTTACTGGTCGAACTCCGGTCGGCACGGACGGAACTGCATTGAAGGGTGGAGGGCCATGGCACCCCAAATTTGGGAAATTTAACATTTTATTCCTGCAATTTTTAAACTCTTAATTACGTCCTTCAATTTTACATGTTTTGCATCCAAAAAATCACTTGATTTCTTATTTTCCCTCCAATCCTAAATTCCTGGTTCTTCTCTTCAGCAATGATATATAAGCTGAGATTCATAAGGAATTAATGGAATTTAACTGGAAATTAAAAATTAAAATCAATAAAGGAAAAGTGGTTTTCCAACACCAACTAACTCGTCTCAAAATTAAAATATATATAAAATGATTAAAATAACTGCAAATGGTTTGCCTGACGGTGAAGATGCATTGCTTTATTCCTTGATTTTCTGGGTTTAAATCTTGGAGGCATGCAGTAACGAAAAAGAGTTTATTAAATTTCTTTGAATGTGTGAAGATGATGTAGGATGTGCGCCTTTAATTATTAATATCGCTTGGAAAGAGAACTCGATCGATCGATATTGATGCGCAAGCTCGTATGAAGATACATCTTACCATCAAATTAACAATAAATAATTAAAATAAAATTTTAAAGATTTTAAGAAATAAAGAAATTTCGACAATATACATCATTAAGACTCTTAAAAAGGTTTAAGAAGTAAAAAATATTGAGGGGAGCCGCAGTCATAGATACTGATAAAATCTTAGTCCTTTATTTAATTTAAAATGCTAAGATCAAACTAACTAACATGGATGCATCATGTTAATTAGCAGAAACTTGAAAGAAATTTAATTAATTCGTATAATTAAGTACACAATCCTTGCAGATTATCACCCGATTTGCTCACAAAAAGCTATAACATCGACCGATCAAACAAATACATAGGCTTACCCCCATATAACTACAGAAATCTTGCAAACTGTCAGCTTACTAATTAATTTGCTCACAAATTAAAGCCATAAAATTGACCAATCGAACAAAAAAAAAAAAAGAGGCTTTCCCCCCTTTTAGGTAACATGGCAAATTAACTTGACGTTTAGGCAAGAATGATACAATGAAGCGTCATTGTGGGATTGCAACTTTTCATCATATAAAAGGAATAATCCCATTGTCAAATAATGCTTCCAAGAAGACTGAGATATGGCTATCCATTTCAAGCTTCCAACCAAATGAGAAATGATTTCATCTCATTGTCATCATAAGTGTCATTTAGAGGATAAATTCGTGCAGCTGATCCTTATTTTCTGTATTTAACAGATGTCCTAATGCTTAATAAGCTCGAATTAATGAACCCCAAAGCGTAGTTTTGCTGTCAGCATCAATCGTTGTATTGGTGGGCCAAGGCCTAAAAATCAAATTGTTCCATGACCGTCCCCTTGCTTAACCTACGGAGATGATCTTGATTTCTCTCTCGTCTTCTTTCCTATCTAGGGCCACGATAGCTATTCTCTAGTTGTAGGTTTGGTTGAAACTCCTACGCTCGCAGACGTCGTCACCATATTTCTATCTTAGACATTGAGGATTGATGGCTGTAAGTTTCTAAAAGCATTTGACAAAACTAACGCTAGCTCCGGCTGCTATCCGATTCAATTATCAGGAGGTTGATTAATTGACGACTGACAACGAAGTTTGCTTGCCTGAGTTTTTCCTTCCTGGACGCCTATGTTCCCTGTAAATATTCATGACACAATTAGCAGAGAATTTCATGATCAAATTACGCTACGTATCGCGAATTCGAACAGGAAAGCACGCACGTAACGGTGGGGGTCAAGCATATATATGTCATGAAAATTAATCTCACTCCTAGTGTGTATATTCCTGAATAAGTGATTTGTGAAATTTAGTATTTGTGGCTTGTCCCTCCCTTCCTAACTAGAATAAAATCCTGTGGTTCTTATGAAACTAGCTAGCTGGTCCAGTCCAGAAACATTATCTTTGATATTTTTTTGCCCAATCTTCAAAGTGGATTCGGTCAAATACGCATTGTTTTCTACTTCTCTTCCTTCTCAAGGTTTTAGATTCCTCTTAACTAAACCACAAAAGACAATGCGATTCCTATAAACCGAAGACTTTGATTCAAACAAGTTATCGCGGCGCAATAATTTCATCTTTTAGAACCCACGCGGTTACTAAAATATTTTTTTTTAATTAAGACTATATTAATATGATTCTTTTTATATACTTAGTACTAAAACATCAAAATATGTTAAAAATATTAAATTAATCTTTTTTTAAATAAAAAGCAATTTAAAAAGCCAGTTGAACTACCAAAATAAACGCACCCTAATAAGGCATACAAATTAAGAAAATGGTGTCAGCTTCTTACTCCATCCTGCGACATCCATCTTCAAGGGAAACCCTCCTTCTTTCCCTCTCACAATCAAATTTCAGACAAATTATATGGGAAATTAAGAGAAACATGCAGACGAAACAACAAGTAAATTAAAAAATATAAAAAAGGTAGCCAGCGAAGTACTGGCAAGGAGTTTCATCTCATGCGCAAATGTGTTATGGGGGTCGGGGAAAATCGTATAGATGTTGTGAGAGCTTCATGCCTCACGGAAGGAGGAGACAAGGAGAGATTGGCCGAAGAACCAGTGTCACAGAGAGTTGAAGGTAAAAACTGGGTGCTACCCTCTAGTCAGAAAGTAAATCCTCTACTAATACCACCACCACTACAACAATGGAGCAGTACTATTTATTCATGCGCGTAAGGGACCCACCCGCATCCCCTTCCCTTATTATCAGCCTCCCGTATTATTATTATTATTATTATTATTATTATTTTGCAGTTGACGCATCCCTAATTTTTCCGTCTTTTATCTTATCTCTTCCTCCCAATCTCTCTCCATCTCTCTCTCCCCTCCTTTTTCTCTCTTTCAATGTTTTTCGGTGATAAAAAAATAAATAAAAGAGTTAATATTTTTACAGGACAAAAAGTTTTCTTTCCTCGAACCCTTTGAAAGAAAGTTAAAAAACAACGCGTCTTTCCCAACACAACGAACTTCCTTCATATCACTTCTCCCAAAAACCCTAACTCTCTCTCTCTAGAAACCACATGCGCTCACTCTCCCTTTTCACTCCTATCTTTTCAGTTTTTCCCCACTCTCTACTTTTTCTCTCTTTATTATCACTCGAATTCACTCTCTTGTTCTCCCCCAAAACTCAACTGTTTTCCGATAGATCTCTGCAAATTATTTGATGGACGATACAGAAAATCCTGATCCAGGGACCGAGTTCACCAGCGAGTCAAGCTGGACACTCGGGCCTGACTCGGATAGAGCCAATTGTTTCTTCTCTAACCACAGAGAGAACTCCATACTCAGCGAATTCGGCTGGAATCTTCAATCGGATGAACCAGCCCGGTTTATGGACCTGGATCCGGTCGAAGCAGAAGAGAGGTCCGATTTGGCGGGAAACATAGAGATTCAGCGATTGCAAGGGGCAAGTCCGGCCGGGTCTGGTGGTGGCGCTGACGTTTCAACTTCAAATTACCCGTCAGTATCATCGAGCTCCAGCGAGGATCAGCCCGATAAGTCTACGGGCTCCGGCGGGAAACCGCCTGAGATACCGTGAGTTCACTTGTTTGGATATTCAAATATCCATGAAACAATATGGTTAATGTTTTAAATAACTTGAAATTCAAGGAAAGAAATTATAGAGTAGACAGATTTTGCAGTTGGAATAACGAGGGATAAAATCACAAACAGAATCGAATTTCCCCCCCTTTTGCAAAGCCTTTTCAGCTTTCAAGATAGAGAGAGTGCAATTTGCGCGTCCGTACGATCTTGAAACTTTCAAAAAAAAAAATTTAAAAGGGGTCGGGTGGGGGGTTTGGTTCGTGCAAGTTGTTGGGGGGTGGGGGGAGGCAGTTTCGTAATTGGAGTGAAGTGCGGGGCTAGATGAGGTAATTAAACGGAATAAAGCTTAAGTGAGAAGCATAATTAACAGAAACCACGTCCACCGCCGTTATTGCGGCGGGAATGGCGTGCTCTCTATCTTTTTTAAACACTGCACAATGAACATGCATTGAAGAATCATTTTTTTGAGTACTAGTAATTAATATATATAGGGATTATCTTTCTTATTAAAGAGATAGAGAATATAGAGAAAATTTGTTTTTGTCGATTTGCTTGGGCAATATTGCTTTTTGTTTCAAATAAGGTAAAGAGATATTCTCTTCTTATTATAAAAAATTCGTGGTGCTGGTGCTGCTGCTGCTGCTTGTTTTATGCTCTATATTCACCCCCCCTATGATAGTCGAGCTGGTGCACATTGTAATCATTTTGAATGCGATGCGTGTCTGCCAAGAATATGCGTTGTTATTTTCAAGTTTCTTCTATGATCTCGCTTTTTGTTCATACACTAATGTGTAGTTTATGAATTAGATTTTCTTCACTAGCTTTACTTCTCTTGTTAATTTTTGTAACAATCTTTTCTTCACTGTCAATCATTTCATGTTGCCCCTCACAGTATGTATATATAGACATATAATGCCAATGAGGTAGCTTACAAGTAATTTCCTCTTCAGTACGTACGTACTTCCCTTCTGAATATTTGAAAGATAACATTTTTTCATTTGGGACAAATTAATCCTACTAGAATGTGTACTTAGACTGGATAGATCTTGATGTGGTTCACATCAGGCTGTTGATTTCCAGAGAGAAATATACATTAATACACGTGAAAAAATGCAATCTAAAAACTATGATTAATCTATTTGCAATCAAGTTATTAATTAGAAAATACATCTACGTACCTTTTCTTTCTTTCTTCTTAATTTTCAAAATTTTTTATTTATTTTGATAATCGTAGTTGAAATATTTTGTAGGAGTCCTAAGGTTAAAAAGAAGGTGCAGAAACGAATCCGGCAGCCACGCTTTGCTTTTATGACTAAAAGTGAAGTTGATCATCTTGAAGACGGATACCGATGGCGGAAATATGGACAGAAGGCAGTTAAAAATAGCCCATTTCCCAGGTCTGTAATAACTACACCTCTCTTCTTAATTACTGTCCTAAGAGTATACGTGCTATCTTTGTTGAGCTCAAAGGTAGAAAAATTAAATCAACTTTAGTTTCTAAACTATAATTTTTTTTATTTGAGTACAGTGAGTTAATTTATATATATAAAAAAATAGGCCCCTTCATCCATGTTTTCATCTCCCCATCGTTTTTTCATTATCAAATCACTTGTTTTCTCGATACCATCGTGTTCTACATAGTTATCTATAATTAAAATTAACGTAAAAGCTTGTTTTTTATATTAAAAAATTAAAAGTATTTAAATCAAAAAAATTAAAACCAAGGACGAATTCAGTTTTTGACTTAAATTCACAACATTTTTTAGTTATTTACCCTTTTTTTTTATCTTGCAGTGCATAATTTTCTCTTAATTAAGTAATTAATTATGAATGCCTATATAGATCCTTTACTTCTCCCTTGTTATAATTGACTCAAAATTACGTCTTAGGGTGCTTTTTGAAACAAGTTGCATAAAATCTATATATGTGGTGTCCGAGTTAGGGATATGTTTTCTCGCAATATTCTCATTTTTATCTTTTATCTTTTTTCACATTTCTGATGCATACTTGACGTTCTCTGTAAAATCAATTCCAAAGTAAAGGCTTAATTCCTTACTTTTCTCCATCTCGCCCGCAAATATTCTTCAGGAGCTACTATCGCTGTACAAATAGCAAATGCACTGTGAAGAAAAGGGTTGAACGCTCGTCTGAAGATCCCGCCATTGTGATTACCACATATGAAGGCCAACACTGTCATCATACAGTTGGTTTTCCTCGAGGAGGAATCATCAGTCATGAAGCTACATTTGCTAGTCACATGAATCCTCCAACGTCGCAATTTTATTATCCCGGGATGCAGTTACCCCGAGAAAATCCTCCAAGTACTGTGGTACAGTCGCAACCGTTGCCAGTTGGAGCAAGAGAGTGCAACACAGTGCCCACGCGAACTCCCCAACTTCCAACAGATGAAGGACTGCTTGGGGACATCGTACCTCCTGGAATGCGTTGATCAAATTGAGAAAGGTACTCGTTACTTGCCTTGAATTGATAAATGTAACACATTTCAACTTACAAATATTGCGTGAATATCTATGTTACCTTTTCCATTCTTGGCATGTATGAGAGAAGTACGCGTCCATTAATGGCATCGTTCTGAAATCAACTTTAGTAGTTTTAGTACTCTTAACTTTAGTAATATCCCATCTTTATGATATCTATTTGCACATATCTCAATTAAAACCTCTCGATCCAAGGCCAGCTTATGAAGCCCCCAATTACTCAAGCTTTCCTTCCTTTAGCATCCACCGACAAATGGCCAGCAAAAATCCTCCTTAAAACATGCTTGAGTGTGTAGGATTGTTCAGGGAAGTGGTATTGTTAATATGAACCAACTCTCACCATCTGGGCCGTCTGTTACATACTTAGTTTACATGCTTGAGCTGGAGACCATCACTCTACCCACTCAAGTTTAAGGATATTTAGTTATGTAATTAAATAAATGTCAAGATCCAATGTATTTGTTCAGACATTTTCGTGTCGAAATATTATGTTATGTCTCGAATTATTTATCGAATATTCTGTTTTCACGAGTCATTTATTGTACACTGTTTCCTGCAGGGGGATCGACAAATTATATTTCATGAAATAGGGTTGTTTTTATTACCACTCCGCAGAAAGTCATTCCATTCCATATTTTGTTGAAATGACAATCGTAATCTTATTCTCTTTGTTTCTTTAAAAACAAAAATTTATACTGTCAAACGTAAAAATGGATCCTCACTAAATTTAATAGCATAATATATACCGGGGGAAAAAAGAGAGGCAAAAATAAGAATATTTTATTAGCAGAATATCAAAATATTTATAGATTCATTCCATCCCGAGAAAACCAACTACAATCCGACTTCTTATTAGATTTTTGCATCATGATCCTTTTCTGATTACAAGAAAATTATTGAGGATGGATTCTGATATGCGGGAAAGTGTCCATGCGACCTAGACTACGAGAGCTCCGTACGCAAACCAATTATTTTCTACATGGCTGAACTCTGAACTGTTAGTGGATAGCTGTTGTTAGTGAAGCTTAGAACTCTGAAAATCTTAGAACTCGCTAGACATATCTTCAAACTTTATCCGCTCCTGTCGCTTGAGATTATATATATTGGAAATGTGTTTCAGTATAATGCGTTTGCAATTGTTTCGCAAAGTTTTCTTTGGCTGGAAAAGCAACAGAACGAGGTGTTCTCAATTTCTTATATAGTTGGCATATGGTAACTGCCTTATCGTTTTAATGCTCTCCTGTGATGGTCTCAAAAGATATTTCGGAAGCAATTTGAAGAAAGGGCTGCACGACCACCAATTAAATCTCTCCTGATTAATATTTCCAATAACATCTGAGTTTTAAAAACTTTAATTTCTACAATATTGCACGCATATTCTATTGTTTCTTTTATTCGCACAACACTTCCTAACATACTTCCACGGGTTTTTGAATAATTGAACTTCAAGAATTAACTTGAATGCTCAAATTCCAACTTCATTCGTTGTTGAATCTACTTTTTTACTTCTCAGAGACGGAAAAGTCGGCAAGGGTAATATTGACATTAGCAAACAACTACTTCAAAGTAACTTACTGTACTTTTCTGATTTAATTCTCTCTTCTTATTTGATAAAAAATAGGACTAGTTTCAGTTTTTGGACACTTGCATATATATATATATTCGTAGAATGCAGCATCTTTTTGAATCGTGCTAAATTAGCTGATCTGTAGTTTAAACCTTCCCGACATGTTCAGGGTGTTGTCCAAATAGTGCAGAGATCTTGTGTGCCCCAATGTTCCTCGAGGCGGGCGTCGAATCTGATTTTTTAACCCGGAACGTGTCCTTTAGTTTTCTGAGACTCTTCCATATATACTCACCGGCAGTATCTGACATTGATATGTATATGCGCGCGCGCTTCTGCATCAGGTATTTGTTGCTCATGGTTATAGAAGATGGTCTTTATGTCATATCCTCTTTTTGATTATTTGTGCATGTAGATTTCCAAGTTAATATATATACTGTACAGCGAGTTCGTGTTACTTGCTTTGCAGGTACAGTATATGTTCTGTAATGTAATATAAAATAATTTTTAAAGATGATTTTTAATTGAAACTATATAGAAATAATTTCTTTTTATTTTTTACATTAACAAATCAAAATTATTAATTTAATATTTTAAAAAATACATCAAAAGAATCTAAAAAATAATTTTAACCATGAAAACCAACTCCATACCTGGATAGCATTCAATATAAGGTCAAGATAATATAGTTTATTGCACCGTTGCAATGCTTGAACATCTATTTAAATATCTTGTGTTTATAGCTGTTGTTTAACCTGTTTTTTATGGAAATTTTTAATTTATTTTTTTAATTTAAATTTATTTTTTTAATGTTTTAATGGGTTGATCTCAAAAAAAATTTAAAAATAAAAAAAATATTAATTTAATATATTTCTATAAAAACAATTTAAAAAAAAAAACTCCCAACGGTACTCCAAAACACCTGAATTCATTTCTAAGTTCTAAATAAATTATTTTTTTTCCCATTCATTATTCAACAGCTTGTGATCTTCGATCTGTGATGCTTTTCTGATGTTCTGTGCGGTCAATTTATTCATGGTACGTACACGACTGTCAATTTCACACGTGAATAATTAATGAATATAGGCCTCAGAAGTAGGGGGGGCCTGCAAACCAGGTCAGTCCATAATTTCGTAGGCTGATCAGTAGGAGCGTGGATTTCGATGTTGCTTCAGAGTCTGCCGACAGTGTTGTTTACTTCTCCTTTCTCTCAGAGCGCTTTCTCACCACCAATCTCTAACCCCTTCGCGATGGATACGTTGCCTCTTCGGACGCATGATCCATGATTGCCGGGAAACTGTGTCCTTGTGATGAACCAAAAGGGTCCGGCTACCTGGTAAAGCGACCGACCTCTCCCCTGTTGGCCACCTTTCAAGGCGGATCTAACACCGACGTTGGGTTAACGTTTTTCATTGTGCACTGTTAAGTTGCGATGATGTGGCAGTCTTTTCTCTCTTTTTTAAACGTTGGACTCATAGTGACAACGATTGTCTTTAATTAATTTCACGACAAGTTCGCTATTTTGAATTCTTTTTTTTTTCTTCCTTTAATTTTCCTTATTTTTTATAAAATCTCATCATCCAAAAAAAAAACTTGGTTCTTTATGATAAAAACATATTTTGTTTCATTTATGATTAAAAAAAAATAATATAAATTAAGTTGGTGGCTTTAAACAAAACATGAGAGTTTGCCCGGGTGAAAGGAGGAGTGGTTTAATTAAGCACAGTAGCTAACTCGTATAATAATTAAATATTGATGCTTCTTTTTAGCTATTTTCTTTTATTTGATTGGGTGTGGATATGCATGCAGTGGGGTGGTAATATCTCTTTGTTTCTTTTGGAGCACCATTGTATTTTGTAAGACTATTAATTATTATTGGTTATTCATTTGATTAATCATTGATTATTCGATTTTTCAGAAAGTCTAAATAATTTACCAAATAA
>Ga0325411_1008706_pt1 | contig 10945 bp, 7 predicted proteins | sample PopdelMetagenome_13_FD_206181 | JGI IMG/M metagenome (GOLD analysis project Ga0325411, IMG submission 206181) | Populus deltoides microbial communities from Bellville, Georgia, United States - Xylem-PdIQD-R4 | ecosystem: Host-associated > Plants > Phyllosphere > Stem > Wood/Secondary xylem...
GTGATGCAGCTCCTGGAAAATGCACAGGTCACTGTTCAACATGGAAGAGTTCTGATTCTTTTTTCAGATAAATTTGTTCCTTTCAATTTCCCTTTTGTATCTCTTTAATGGAGAGCTAGCAATGCTTTTCAGATACAAATGCCGTGGATTGGTAGCCTTAAGATAAAGGCAAGAGACACCATTGAGGTGATAGTTTCATGGCTTAAGATATTTATTGATGCTTTTTAAATACATTATATTTATATTTGTTGTATGTTTTATGTTTTTTTTTAAGCTTTATTCATTATTTCAATAATTTCATTTTTTTAGGTTTAATATGAGTAATTATTGACTTGAAAAAACTTGTTGTTGCATGCTTAGATTACCAAGGGAATTAAAACAACTAAAAAAATAGAGTAAAAATATCGATGAAATTGTCGACAGACAAGTCCATTTTGTTTATATTTTTATTTTTTTCTAGGTTTAATATGAGTAATTATTAACTTCAAAATACTTGTTGTTGTTGCATGCTTAGATTAGCAAGGGAATTAAAACAACTAAAAAAATAAAGTAAAAATATCGATGGAATTGTCGACAGATAAATCCATTCCGTTTATATTTTCATCAGCAATTTCATTCTTATTTCGTAAAAAAGTTTCAAAAATTTGGGTATTTTCAATAGAATTTACTATTAGAAGTTCCGTCAAAAAATAATTTTTGATAAATTTGCTCCTGAAAAATGAAAGGTAAAATTTGATTTTTTAATTTAAATAATCCATCAAAATATTACCGACAATTTCATTGATATTTGAATTGCCGATGGAACAACAATCCTTGATGAGTAACTTGCCGACATGTTTCTACCGGAAATTTTATCGGCAATTCAAACATTGACAAAAAAAAGATTTTAAACACCGAAAAAATATTCCGTCGAACCCCAAGATGTTAACGTGGAAAAACTTCAATGATTTTGGCATAATAATTTAGAAAGGGAGGTAAGTCTTCAATATTTGTTAAAAAAACCTTGTATTCTTTCCTCATGGTCAAATTAGTCCCCAAAATCTTCAACATAATGTCAGGAAAATTAAATCAAATCAATTGATTAAAGCAACCACAACAACCCTAGAAAAGAAAAATGAATGAATCAATCTTGAAACCCAAACTCCAATCGAATCAACACAATGTACAAGAATGGAACCAAAAAATAGAACCACGTTAGAAACAGCAGTAGAGATGGAAAAATCAGAATTTTTGCCTCATTCTCAATTTCTCTATATTTACAAGTATGAATTCAATGTCGGGATGTTGCTTTGACACCATAAAAATTCTATAAAAAAACAAATTAAAATAAATCATCAAACTCAAGTGGTTATGCCTGAAAAATTAAGCATGCCAAGTCAAATTCTATATTTTATTTTCCGGCTGTTTCACTAGGTCTGCTGGTCGGTGAAAGTAACAGACATAGCATGGGAGGTAGTGCTCTTACTTAATCATCCAAGAAATTGCTTAAACTATAAAATTACACATTAGTTTCTCCATTTCTTAATTAATGTATGTCCTATTGAATACAGGTTTGAAGGCCAAAGGAGTTCATAATTTTAACTGCATTTGCATCATCTATCAATTACAAATTGCAAACACGAAAACAAAGACAGCATATTTAACATCCAAAAGTCACACTTACAAAATGCATTAAAAAGCGGTTTCGTTCTGAGCTCTATGAGGAGCTTGTTCTGCTTCGGCTGCCAGGGCTGGCAACAGTCCTCGAACTAAAAGATTCTGATGAACCATGAAAGTCTCTCTGACCAGACAAAGCACTTCCTCGTAGTCCAGGAGATGGAACTTGACGGGGAGATCTGGAACTTGACGGGGAGATCTGTAACTCACTCCCTTTAGCGGTTTCCATCTCCAACATCTTGGCTTCATCAGCAAGTGTTGCTAACTGTTTCATAAAGGCAGTTTAGTGTAGATACATGTAACTTGGAATAAAAGGGATGATGTAATTAAGTGGGATCAACAAAAAGATGCTGTATGGCACCGAATGTTAGAAGGGAGGGAGAAAGGGATTGAAGGAATCAAAGGTGTGACATGCAAATCATTTGCAGATATATCAGAGAGAAGCAGCTACATGACAGATACACCAGTTGGAACACAGAGATTGCAACTTGGAAAACTTGGAATTTTGGCCTCCAAAGAAAAAAAGCTCTAAAATCCAACACTGGTCAAACTAAAACAGAATGTCGAATCTATTCAAATTCCATTACAAATGCCATTACTCAGTTACTGTCCAACCAAAGCAGGATCTCTAGAAACATTACTATCTTTCAACATTGTTTGATAAAGGAGTCTGAGGCCTCAACCTGCAACCGTAGTTGCTGCCCAAGACTTTACCGCTGGACAAAAAAATAGTCCTTTGAAATTGAAAAGACTTGCTATAACAATCATAAGCCCACCCTTTTTTTTTCTCCAGGAGATAATCATAAGCCTTTCGGATTGCCAATCAAATGCATGCATTTTATTTAATTATATACCCGAATATCATTCTCTCTCAAGCGGCCCTGGAGAGCATTTATGGCAGGACTTAGACTGCAAGTTTCAAGTAAAAGAAATATCAATAGAAAATAATATAAACAAAAGTTCTAAAAGGAAAAAGAGAGACAACAAAAAGTTGATTAGAAGGGAAGTTTGATTGTTCCTAACCAGTATTCAATCAATTTGCACATGGAAGCCTGATATGTTGCTGTGTGGTGAATGAAAGTCAAGGGATGTACTTTTCCATTCCTAATAAAATGCAGCACATCAGAAGTGTATAAATGGTCAAAGTAACCGTACAAACATGAAAAAGAGAAGGTAAACAATAAGTTTCTACAACATCATGATTACCTCATATTCTGCAAGATGGCTTGGTTGTATGCTCCACGCTCCTCTTCATATAACACACGTTGCAAATCACCAAATGACATTAGAGGTGAATCAAGCTTCAGCAGAGAGCATGTGGGCAAAACATGAAGAGGAATTTCTCTTCTGGAATACTCCGCACCACTATCAACATATAGAATCAATTTTAGAATTTGCAATTGAGGATTGCCTTATGCTAACTTGCAAAATGACAGGACATTGTTAATTTGTGAATATAAAATACCACTACCAAATGATACCAGATAATAACTTCAACCATGAACAAAATGGAAAAGAGAAACCTTCTCAAACTAACACACATTATAAGAGAACGGATGCCACTTGAACAACATCAGCCGGTTGCTGTTTTTGCAACAATAACAGATAAAAACTTGAAACAATTAGAAGAAAGGTGTAAGAGAACCAACTGACAAAGAACACACTCAAGTATACCTCATGTCCAAATTTGAGCGGTGCATAGCTTCCTGCATACTCTCTGACATGTCCATGGGGTCTATATCAGTTATCTTATCACCTGAATTGCTGCTATAGTAGTTTCCTCCAATTCTTTCTCTCCCAACATAGCTGGCATCAGCATTAGCAAAGAAATCCCCAAGACCCAAAGATCTTGCCCCACCCTAGTCAATAGTATATTCACAGATTTAGAGAAGTAACTGTGAAGTATAACAATTTTTCTTTTGATTTAAGGGGCAAGGGGGTTCAGCAATGGAGATCACCAAGTGAAAATAGTAGTAGCATTGAAAGATCAGGACCTCTGGAGCATAAATATGAAAAAGAAAAATTAATCTGTATCATATCATTCAAAGACTTAAAGCACAAAGACAAGAAAACCTTGTGTTAATGAACACTTTTTTGGCATAGAGAAAGAAATCACACAATCTATTGCAACCTAGCCAGCAACCAGATACACTTAACAAACAATAAATGCCCGCTATACCAATATTTATTTTTATCAAATTAAGAATTTTGCAACAAAAGAATACATCGAATACAACTTTTATCTTCTTCTCTTGTTGTTTTCCCCCCAGAACAACTGCTCTACAAAGCAGACACTTCCATTTCCATCTTTTTTCTTATAAATAACCAGCCTGTTTATGCTGTTCAAGAGATTTTCAAACTTCTAATGCTAATCAGAAAGCACCAAATTTTCATTAATAGGCATAATATAAGAGTCAGAAGCAGTTTGTCACATCTCATGATGACCCCCTTTATCTACAGCAGGCCTGACTTGCTGTTTCCTCTCTTTTCTATTTCTCTATGAATTTATATGGTGACATGCAGCAGCCCCTTGAGATGCTACAGTATATGTAATGCTTGGAAAAGAAGAGTATCTAGGCTGGATCTTAAAATAAAATTAAAAAAAAAAACCCGTTATAAATGGTCTTCATGCTATTGCATATGAGCCCAACCTAGCTGTATTTATACAGCATTGCAGCTTTACATGCAATTATTTAGCAACCTGGAGTAGAAAAACTAAAAATATTTGAAAAGAACTTTAATATGATGATACACTGCATATTAGCCAGATTCCACATATAAAGTGTGATCTGAGACAGCATAAAAGGGCATAGTAGCAATCTAAAAATGGAAATAACCAAGTTACAGAGCACCAGGGTCACCAGAAGAACATGTCTGGAGGTGTCCGGCAAGAGGAAATTTCCATAGTCTTGGTAGTAGAGAGAATGATGATGAAATTGTGAGAACTTGGAAAATCACAATCAGTAAAATAATGCTGCCCATGTTCAATGCCTTTTATCCAATGTTTAACAGAACACTGATAGAGCATATAGGTAAAATCATGAAACATCTACATCATCCATTGTTTTTGTGAACTTTTTATTTTTTCATCAATTAACATGGCCAGACTCAATTTCAAGAAACAAAGGTCGTACCTTACTGGATCCTGCAGCTGCTCTTGAATCAGCAGTGTCCAGTTCAGGGCCCTCCAGACTTGCAATATCTGAGGAAGATGAATCAAGCTCTATTATTGAACTTTTATTTACAGGCAATGCAGAAACAGGTTTTAACATGTTATTCTGTTTCCCATCTGAGGACTGGAAAGCAATGACTTGGATTCTTCCAACCTGAAATAATTCAGATTAAGATATGTTTCAGCCAGGCTACAAAAGTTTTCAAAAGACTACCTACGTAGCATACATCTAATGCAGACCTTATTGACATCCTCATTAAAACAGGAAAATATCAGGCCGATAAACCCAGGATCTAGAAGTTGGTACATTGCCTGGGTCCTCACATCTGCACAAGGTAAGGGACAAGAGTGAGTTAATTTCCAGTGACCATTTGTAACAAGTATAAAACATGTATCAACTAGTCAACAAAAAATTGGGAAATTGTATTATTGCAATGTTTTAGCTGACGAGAATTAAATCAAGAATAAAGTGTGCTTCATGAGAAAACAGCATGGTGTGCAGTAGAAAATTAAGAATAAAAAACATTAATAAGAACAGCGAATGTTATGTGAGAGATTTATTTGAGTAAAAAAATTACAAATTTAGGTTTGTGTAAATGGTCCTCAAAACAAAAGGCTGTTCTAATAAATTAAATGACACTTTTAGATAAAATAAGATTTTGTGTTTGTCCACAAAAGAGATAAAGCATGCAAAAAAAAAAAAAAAAAAATAGAATTGGTGTGTGTGTGTGTGTGTAAACAATATTAAATGCTCTTCATGGTTTTCATCTAACTTTATGGGCTTGAAACATACCAACATGAGAAGGAAGTACAGTAATATGAGGGTGTGAATGATACCACCCTATCACTCTTGTTGTTCGTCCTGTTGATGCAGTCATTCTGTGCTATAAAGTTAACTATACAACATTACCAAAAATCTTCAACATCCCCATGCATATGCATCATGCAAGCTAAACTACCCCTTTCAATCATCAGCAGTAATGAAGCAAAAGCAGATCTAAATGTCAATTTGAAGTAGTGACCCTAAAGGTCATTGCTATCCAAATCTCTGTCGGAAAGTCATGACTCAAGAATGCAAATGCATGAACTACATGGCTTTAAAGAACCTCTTTTAATGTCAAAATTTAAGTTTGCGACTATCATGTCAATGAAATGACAATCTGTGAAGAATCTACAGAAACCCATCCCACTGGAAAAAAAACAAGACAAATAGGAAAAATAAAAGGCATGATAATGCACAGAATTTTGTTTATGGAGTGGATTTCATTTCCTGTGACTCATCAAGTAGACCTTTTTGTAAAAATTCACTTGTGACTTGTGAGGTCACAAAAAAGAACAATCAGAAATTACTTTGTAAAATATGAAAAGTCTAAATTTATAAAGCAATGAAGTCATAAATTTATAAGCAATAGTGGAAATATTATTGGAAGTTTAAGCTAGTTTCATTTATCAACAGCATGAAGTTTTACTATTATGGAAAATATAAATTTTCAGGTAAATATTAAGTCATTCAAAACAGATAGAATTATCACACAAGAACAGTAAAGGATATCTCAGCTTGAGCTGATGCTGCAGCCAACTGTTCTGGTTTTGTCTCTACCCGGTCCTTTCTCCTATCAGATCTTGACTGAGGTGAGGCTCCCCATATCAATGCAGTAACATTGCCATCTTTCGCATACTGATATTCCAACATCAAAACCAAACAACCATACACAAAAATATAAGCAATACGATGTACATGTGCACAAACACATAAAAATGAGCAAACATTTACATAGAACCAAGCATAGACACAGCACACTTTCCAGATCCTTGAAATAAAAGTAGAATCCTAGTCAGTGGCCTTGGGCTCTAAAGCAAATGTCAAATCACAAGACGAAAGAAAGAGCATAAGTAACAGACATGGTCGTTCCAGAATGAGTATAATGACATTAATATAGGAAAAGGAGGTTTAAAACTCCAAAAATAAATTGCGTCAATCCCAACTTTCAGTCTATTCAACTGACCCTGAAGTGCCACAATTCCGATTTCCATGTAACACATTCACAGAACACCTAGTAAAAATGTTCAAAATGAAAGGTATTAAGTAGAGACTAATCCAAACATTTTTCAACCAAAACAAAAAAAGGATATGATTTGAAAAAGAAGAATCCATTAAAAATTTAAAAATTAAACAAAACACAAGCAAAACACACAAAAACAAGACTTTTTCAACAGCATTACTGAGAAGTTTTGGAAAAATTAGCTACAGTTTAAAAAACAGGTTTCCCACTGACAAATAAACAAAACACATTTAGTAACAATTCAAGGGGAGGAAGACGATATAGAGTCGATGATTATCTTAAAGAAGGAAATTTTCTACAGTCCAGTTCAATAAAATTGCAGATAGAGAACAAAAGATTAGAATTTATCAAAAAATAATTGTATATGCATAAAAAAAAGGACTTGACAAGTTTTTATGCAAAAAAGCAGCAATGGCTGAATTTGAGAAATGTATATAATGAGAAAAAGAGAGAATGGAAGGAAAACTAGAATTACAGCTCATGATCCATAAAAACCAACCCTTATAAATCCCATTGCCATTGAAAGAACAAAATCAAAAAGAAATACAATATACAAGACAATTGACAATCTCAAATTTTGGAAAACGGGAATCAAAACATTTGAACAGATTCCTAAAAGCCCCATCAAAGCCCAGAACTAAAAAAAAACAAATTCAATTCCATTTCCATTTAAACAAGTAGTTAAAAAAGAATTACACAATTTCAAAGAATAACCCAAGAACACAGCGCAACCGATAAAAAAAACAAACATAAAACACATTTAATAAATAAAGAATTGAAAAGGTTTAGCTTGATTATTATGCAAACTAAAAATAAAAATAAAAACCTCGATATCACCAAGGAGTAGGCCAAGGATTTCTTCAGTCTCGGTAGACAACGCATGGGTGAGACATGTTAACCAGACTTCCTCTGTCATCTTCACGCTCGTTAAAGACATGATGCTTCTTTAAATTGTGTCTTCCTCCTCCTTCTTCTTCTTCTTTTTTTATTTTGTCGAAAGAAAATAAAAAAAAAATATTGATGGGTCAGTGAGTTTCGGTCTTTTAGAGATTCCGAATAAGGTTTGTTTCTCTTACGTTCTGTCTGTCCTCCACTAGAGAGTAAAGAGAGAGTTTTCGGGTTTAGAGAGAGGGGGAGGGAGGGGTAGATTTTGTGTTTTGACAGAGGGCCCGATGATGCAATTTACCATGGTATTTTTGACAGAGGGGTTTTACATATAATCTCATTAATAATAATAATAATAATAATAAAATAACAATATGGTCCCTTAGAATTACAACTTACAAGGGCTCTTGCCATCCCCTCCGAACCACTTTTATTTAATGGATGCATCGATCCTTTTGTCTTTAGTTCCCTCGATTTCACAAAGCCTTCCCATGCCTACAACTCTCTGGAGATGGTCATAATTTTAGACGCAGAGGCACATCACCTGTTTACTTCAATTCCCTTCATGTTCTACAACAAGACATTTATCACCAATTCACTTTTGTTTTTTTCTCTCTAAAACGAAGCTCATCATCATCATCATCATATATATATCCCACCACTCATGTTTGTGAGCTGTAACTTCATTTTTGGAAACCTAATTGATTGTGCCCTCAACATTAATATAGTCCCTAATTGAAATTATAAAAGTCTCTCTCTCTCTCTCTCTCTCTGGGAGTGTGATAATTGATGAAAGAAGCATTGAAAATGATTTAAGGAAGGTATATGGAGGAAGATGCTTGAACAACACAAATGTTTTAACTACAGGCTCTTAGTCATGGTGCTAAGAACCTCTTAATTTGTTTGAGTAAAAACTCGTTGGCTCGATGAAACCTTAAACATTGTGTTTCGAGAGTGGAAAAGTGAGGCAAAGGAATTAGAGAGGAATGGAGATGACGGTGGAAAGTTAGTCTCCATTGTTTGAGAGGAAGGAAGAGAATGAGGGGAGAGGAAGGGAAATTCTCCCATGAAGCCACCAAAAATCAATCTCTCCATTTTGGAGAGAAAGTAAGGGAAATATTGAGCACAACTACTCATGTTAACCTTAATTAAAAACAAATTTCTTAACCACAAAAGGTTAGATTCTTCTGGTTTGGTTTTCTCTAATTCTATGGTGGCATTGATTCTGATATAAATACATTTGTAGTTTTAATTTACATAATTAGATCCTTATGATTAATGTAAGTACTGTTACTCAACAAGAGTCCTTCGATCTATGGTTAATCTAAATTTCGATTTATTTTAAAGCATTTGGGACATGTGTCAACTTCTTATTGATTCCAATTTTAGAAAAAATAAAAAATATTTTGTTAAAGTTTTTCCCAAATTTTTATTTATTTATAGATATAATATTTTTCATAAGCTCTTTATGTACGTTGGAAATTCTTCTACTTTATTTAAAAAAGACAAAAAAAAATAAAAAATGATCATATTCCTTTTTGTTAGTTTCTCATTAATTAATGCTGGATTTTTCTTAATAAGAAAAATCCAGCATTAATTGATGAATAATTAAAGTTCTTAATTATTTCTATCCTAATATTTATATTTGGTCTTTGAAAATCGAATGCAAAATCATATAAAAAAATATGAAAAAAAATAAAAATATCCAGCATAAATTGATGAAAAATATCAAAAAATTAAAGAATTAAAATTTTTAAAATAAAGAGAAAAATTATGATGAAAAAAAATTCAAAAAAAGTAATTCCTAGAAATAAATAAACACAAGTTTTGCAAGAATTCTTAACAACATTTTTTATTTTCTAATCAGTTTTTCTCTTTTTTTATTTCTATAATTGAAACTAATATGAAGATGATATGTGCCTTCCCCTCCTTTAAAAAAAAAAAAAAAAGTTAACGAAAAACTGAGTTGACTATAAACGTAAAGATCTTCGGTGCATATATAAAGGACCAGAATATAAGGAATTAATTGCTTAAATTAAAACCATAAGGATTTTTTTTTGTCAAATGGGATCTCAATTGTAATTTAGCTGTTTTCATATATGCTGGTTGAAATCTAAACTTCTTGTGTGTGGAACGCAGGGGAGCACCTAACTTCCCTGGACAACTTGTTATGGCAGTGAAAGGAATATGAACTCTCATTGCAGATCCATGTCCGTGTCTGGCGCTGGACTGGACCTTATAACTTCCATATAAAAACAGTTGAAGATCCATGTTTTCATGAATAGATAATTTCTTAAGAGCTACTGCTATGGGTCTAACTCCAAGCCTAGCTCCGTCGACATGCATGGGAGTGCGCGCGAGGTTCACAAGTTAAGTTCATGGAGAGGACTTTCCAACACAAGTTAACAAGCCAACCATTCCTTAATTTTGGATTAAATGAAACATTAAGTAGTACAAAATACAGATTAACGAGAGAGATATTCCCTTTTATTCAGTACTTTTCTTCTTCTTCTTCTTCTTCTCTGAGAATTTTTATTCATGCTAATCTATTACTATCCACGAGTGCAAGAGGCGCGTGAACATATAGTTTCATGGAGACCCAGTTGTGGACTGAGTTTGAATAGGAGAAGCACAGCACTTGTTGCAGCAGGACCCTCGAGGTGGAGGTGTGCAGCAGACACAAGCTGGACATATTGTTCGGGAGGTTCCAGCGAGGTCTACATGCATAAAATAAACCAAAAATAGTCTGCTGGTAATGAATTCAAAAACAGAAATGAATCGGAGAGAGGGCGTATATGCTTAATCAACTAGACTACATACCTCGATGATTCAGACGGCCGGCTTCAGCTGATGGTATTATTGGAGATAGTACCATGGCGAAGATGAAGAGGCTCACCAAAATAGACTTCAGAGAATTTCCTGCCATATCTGTGCCTTGATATTGTTGAAGATATGAAGATGATGTTCTGATAAGATCATGGACTGGCAAAGGATGTTTATATAGGCCTGAGGATCTTGGACCTCAACGTACGTTAATGTCAAACATGGTTAACCACACAAAGATCGGCAGAGTCGTAAATGGTCGCTACAGTGCAACTTGAAGGCATCTCAATAAATAATAATACATGTCCGGTCGTCTTTTAGTTTATAAAGATTAAATATATAATTC
>Ga0325411_1008707_pt1 | contig 10945 bp, 8 predicted proteins | sample PopdelMetagenome_13_FD_206181 | JGI IMG/M metagenome (GOLD analysis project Ga0325411, IMG submission 206181) | Populus deltoides microbial communities from Bellville, Georgia, United States - Xylem-PdIQD-R4 | ecosystem: Host-associated > Plants > Phyllosphere > Stem > Wood/Secondary xylem...
TGAATCTAAAAAAAGTATAAACATCATAAACCTATATACCTTAACCCTACCTTTCCAGCCCCTCCTTCCCTTTCCTCGTTCCCCGTTCCCCCTCCCCTTTCCAGCCGCTCTACCCCTCCCTCCCTCCCTTCTGCTCTATCTCTCCCCCCTTCTCCTTTCCCCCTTTCTAGTCGCCCCATCCCTCCTTCCCCTCTTTCTCTCTCTCCTTTGTGCTCTTTTCTCTCATATTACTGCCTTTCTACTCTTTGTTTTAGTTTCTGGCAGAAAACTTGGATAAAATCATTGTTTCTGGTTTTATTAACATATAGTTATGCTAGCGAGGTCCTGGTATTCAGCCTGGTAGTTTGTGAGACACTATTGGAATCTTTGTTAATATGTAGCTGTGCTAACTTTGATAAATCCGGTGTCTTTGATTCGGCTAAGGGAGGTCTTTCAGATCTCAATCGAAGGGCTCGAATTCAAAGTTTTCAACAAGGATTTTATCCAAGTTTTCTCTTATTTAATTGGTTTCGGTTTTTCTGGTTTTTAATGCTAAAAAACTGACTCGAACCAAACAAAACTAGTTCGGTTTGAACCGGTTCTCGGTTCGGTCCGGGTTATATCAACAAGAAATACTATTTTCCAGTTCGGTTGAATTTTTAGGTTAAAACCAGACCATGAACACCCCTATTGTTAACCACGTTAGCTTTTAATTGAATATGATGAAAAATTAGAGGAAATTTTGTTAAGACTAGGGGAAATTTTAAATAATCTATACTAAAAGCAGATAAAATAATAACAAGTTCGGTGTGTGAAAAACATTATCGATGAACACGGGTTTTTACGAATTACATCTAATAAGGATGGCTTTTTGGTAAATAGATGAAAAAGTCATCCTCCCTCTCTATAAGAAAAACTTGTTAACTATAAAGGAGAGAACACCAAAATCCTTCTCTCTTTTCTTAATTCTCTCATATTTCTCTCCAAATTCAAGTAAGGGAGAGTAGTTATAAGTGATTTTTATATAGAAGAGAATAATTAATTAGAGATTTTAGAGAGGTTAGGAGGGTGCCTTTTAGTGAGAGAAAGTTTGAATTTTTTAAGAGAAGGTGATGATACTTAGAATTGATTGCAAAAATTCATTCATTTGAGTCATTTTAGCTAAGATAAAGGATTTCCTTCCAATTAAATTCATTTTTTTTTAGTTTGGTTGGGGTGAGGAAAGAAATCTCTAATTTCAACATCTAGGGTTTATAAAAAAAATTGAGGAAAGTGTTGATTGTTTTAAATATGATTAAATTGGCATGAATTGAGTGATATTAAAGGTGAATTCAAAGAAAAAAAATTGAAATAAAACTTGGGCATAATGCTTGTCAAATGGTCGACCATAGGGGTTGAGAGAGAGAAATGAATACTTTGCTTAAATTATGTGATATTAAATGTTAATGTAATGTGAGGGTTTAAGTGATTGTATTTGAGGTAAGGTTTTTAGTTGGATTTATGAAATACGTGTTGTATATGTTTTTGGAAAGTGTGGTTATGAAATTTTGAAAATATTGATGTTAAAATGTTAATAAAAATAGAGTTAAGGATTAAACGTTGTGGCTGATAAAGAAAAGAGATGTGAGGAAGTAAAATTAAAAAAAGAACATTGGTGGCCAACAATTTATGGGAGTTGAAAATTGTTCAAATTATACACAAAATTGTTGAATTGGATTGTGTGTTGTGTTTTTTATATGAAAGTGACATGCTTAAAAAATGAATTAAGGGAGTTATGACAAAGTTATGAATTTTGTTAGAATTGGTCGAATTGTTAGTTTAGTAAATTTTGGAATTTTTTGGAAGTTCATCTTGATTGTTTGGTTAAATTGTGTTGTTTTGATGTTTTGGATGCATAATGGTGATTGTGAATAATATTACATTAAACTAGCTTTTTCGTTCGCGCACTTCACAAGTTGATTCATTTTTTTATACTAAAAAAAATTAAGACATTAGAAAGTCAAAATCTTGATGTATAATAATCAAAAACACTTTTAAAATACTTAAATGGTAACATAATGAATGCCATTTTTTTTCAAAAACAAAATATTGAGAGGGCAACACATTAGATCGATTTGGGTCAACAATGGTTAACTTGTGATACTCATGATTTGGAGTGTGATATTGTGATAAAATCGTGAAACCCACATCGAAAAAAAAATCAATTATAATGAAAAAATATCAAAGGCTGAAAGCAAAAAAAAAAACAAAAAAAAAGTGGCTTTGAGTAAATGTATATCAATAGTTAGAGCAACATCGTGAGCTAGGCCAAATGTTTTAAGATGTAAGAAGAATAAAGTTAAGGCAACGTTAGGATTTCTAAACAAGTTAAAGAAATTTGAGATTCTGGTCATTAAGTCGGTTGGGTTTAATAAGTTCAGTAATTTTATAAACATTAAAAACACAACCCTAATTTAATCTTCCGAAATCGTAACCCATGAAATTTTAAACCCAGACTCAGTTAAAAAGTTCAATTTTCAACCAAACAAATGATGTCAGCTCATTTTAACCTATTAAGCTAATGACCCGGGTCATTTGATCAAAAGTGCTAAATTTAAAAAACCTCAAAAAATAATTTTCAGCTAATCAAATATTGAAGGATAAAATTAAAAAAAAATTTAATCATATAAAAGGATAAAAAAATTTATCAATTATAAGCAAAAAAAAAAAAGCTCAAGCCCACTCAAGTAAACCCACCAAACTCACAAGTCAAGTTATGAGATCGAGTAACTTGATAGAAAAGAAAATGAAAAAAAAAATCATGAAACCTAATTTTTTTAAAAAAAAAACCATCATTAGCTCATGAAACTCGTGACCTGAGTCATTTGATCAAAATGTCAAATATGAAAAAATCTCAAAGCTCAATTTTTATCAAACTAAATATTGAATGATGAAATTAAAAAAAAATCAACTACACAAAAGGATTCAAAAGAAGAAAGAGCAATTAAAAGCTAAAAAAGATTTGAGCCCACCTGAGTTAACCTGTCAAACTCATGGGTCAAGTAATGAGATCGAGATAACCTAATATAAATAATAAAAAAAAACATGAAGCCTATTTTGTGAAAAAAAAAATCATTGTTGAGTAATAAGATCAAAACATGAAATAAGTGAAAAAATAATATCAACTCATGTTAAATTATAAAACTCATGATCTGAGTCATTTGATCAAAAGCACCAAACCTGATTATTTAGTTTATAATCATGCAATTTATCATGTCATGGTAAATTTTTTATCATAACAAAAAGACTAGCATGCTACTAAACATATATATATAATTTTGCATAAATAGTATAATCACAATCTTAACATGCATTTTAATGTGTTAAATTAAATAAAAACTAAAAGAGTACTTACTTGTTAAAGTACTTTAAAATTGATTCAAGCATTGTTGTTGTTAAATATCAATATTTTTTTTAAAAAAATTTATTGCTCTTTACTTGATGCAATAAGGCTTTTTTTAATAAGTCTCCCCCAATTCAAACAATACCATCTTGTTTAAATGCACTCTTAAACAAGGTCCAACAAACCAAAGAAATATTGTTTAATGATCCCTCTATAAGGACTAAACCTAAGCTCTAGATGAGGATAAATTTTAAGAGAAAAAATATTTAAAACTAAAAAAACAATGCTAGAAAATAAGGTGAAGAAGAGTGTCAAATTCTACAAAACAATGCAAAACCAACCAACCCCAAATACTATTCTTTAGCCTTTTTAAAAAAGAATTTTAGAGGCCAAAGATAGGCATCCCTCACTAATATATTTGATTGACCATAATAAACTAGAATTAAACATGAATATTTTTTAATTTAAATCATGTGACTTTGAAGTTAAAACATATGTTCATATAACCTTGAAAAGTTTTGGAAAAAACTAATAAGATTTTTCCTTTCATTGACCGGACAAACCTATAGGCTGGAAGAAATAATTCTTTATAAACCAGGTCTAATTATAAATTTTATTTGGCAAAAAATAATTTTTATGTTCTAAAATATTGTTTTATAATAAACTTAAACCTAGTCCTAGATTGGGCTTAGAACCCGAACACAAGCTAAGTCGAGCCTATATACATATGTATGTGTGGATTTAAGTTCAAAACTTACTTTGCTTAAAACCTCTCTCCTTTAAAAGCTTGGATATCATTTGAGCTTAATTTTAACTTTCCAGTTTATAAACAAGAAAGTTTTGTTACTTTTTTTTTATATAGAACAAAGTTCTTTTAAAGAGTTTCAGGTTTCACCAAAACATACCAACTAAGAGTAATTTGAGATAAGTTTCACATTTACCTATAATTTATTTAAATCATGTTAATGTTTTATGTTAAAGAACTTATATTGAAGATTAAATTCCAATAAATTTTTAACTTGAAAAGTGAGTGGATCTCACGTTTAATTTGGCCTCAATTATACCCCTTAACCATGTTCTTTAACAAATTTTTTAACAGTTCCTTACATGAATGGAAATTATCTAACCAATTTAAAAATGACTCAAAGATTTGTATAGAGATATTTATTTGATATATCACTGCATTAGAGAAGATAACTTTTGACTTCGAACTCTCTTTAGTGAAATACCATCTAATTTACTTGTTAAATAATGAATTCAATGTCTTGAACTACTAAATTTTTATGTAAACTAGGATAACAGTAATCATAAAAATTCTCAAAGAAACGACCATATTTCTCACTTATGTAGGTGATATTTCATTAAGAATATTCTGTTATACTCCATTTGGTATAAAAGATATGAAAATCATTAAGAATACTACTCACCCTTTATTATACTACAACTAACACTTATTTTATCATAGGAATAAGTAGAAAATGATAATTTATGAGTGCTACCGAGAATGTTATATGACTCAATTTTTTCATTTGAACTCGGATCATGGGATCTCCAATCAACTATGTGTGGTTATCATCATTACACTCTTTCATTCTTAAAGGCTTTAAGTCTATTCCCCTTGATTAACTATACACAAGCTCTTTTGACAAACCTTTGGTTAACAAATTTATAATATTTTTCTTTGACTTTACATAGTCAATGAAAATAATTTCATTCGAGAGCAAGTATTTAACGATATTATATTTATAATTTATATGTCTAGACTTACCATTATACATACTACTTTGTGGCTTTTTAATTGCGAATTGATTGTCACAATGGACAAAAATAGCTAGCACTAGTTTTAGACAACATGAAATTTCCTGTAAGAATTTTTAAAGCTATTCACTCTTCTCCAATTTTATCAAAAACAATAGACTATGATTCCATCATGGATCTTGTGATACATATTTGTTTAGAGGATTTTGATGACACAATTACTCCACCAAGTGTGAAGATATATCCATTAGTAGATTTTAGATCATTAGTGTTAGATATTCAATTGGCATCACTATACCCTACAAGTACCTCCAAGTAACCACTATAGTGTATCTTATAGTCTAAGGTGTAACTTAAATACTTGAGTTCCTTTTTGTATTGCTTTCAAATGATCTATACTTGAATTACTTTTAAATCTATTTAGTTTGCTAATCGACTAAACAATATCAGGTCTTGTACAATTTATAACATACATCAAGCTTCTAATTATATGAGAATATTAAAAAATAGTCTATTCTCTCGCCTTTATTTTTAGACAGATAGACACTTATGTCCATTAGTTTTTTTCAGAATGCTATTTTTTATTTTAGAAAATTTGTTAAGAACTTTCTTAATATAATAAGATACCAATCAAATATCCTATAAATTTTTATTCCTTGTATGATATCTGCAACGCCCGAGTTTTTCATGTCAAACTTGTTAGTTAATATTTTCTTAGTAGACTTGATTATGTAATTATTATTGTATAAAATAAACATATTATCCATATAGAGACATATAATGGCATAACCATTATTTGTGTTTTTTACATAAACACATTTATCAACTTCGTTGATTTTGAACTTATTTGACAACAAAACCTAATCAAAATTTCCATCTTATTATTTAGGTTCTTATTTCAAACTATATAATGATGATACACTTTATTTTCTTGTCCATTTAGAACAAATCCTTTGAGTTGTTCCATATAAATCTCCTCATCAAGGCACCATTTAAAAAGCTATTTTTACATATATTTGATATATTTCAAGTTTTTTAATAGTTGTGATAGCATGTTCATATAGAAGTTATTCATGCACATGTGAATATTTGTAAAAAATAGTCCTCACTTTTTTGTTATCTAAAGCCTTTAACAAGAAGTTTAGCTTTATATTTGTCAATAATACATCATCTTTCATCTTCCTTTTAAAGATCCACATATGGCCTAATAGTTTACTTTCGAGAGAGAGATCCACTAGTTCTTATGTATAATTATTGATAATGGACTCAATTTCATTATTGACTATCTCTGTCCAATAGAAAGCTTCAGGACAAGATATTATCTTGAAATAGGTTCGAGGTTTATTTTTTAACAAGTACGTTAGAAAATTAGGAACAATTATTTTGGTCATTTTTTCCCTTTTACTCATTCTAAACTTAACTTCCTCATCTTTTAATTGATGATTATTATATAAGCTAACCTTAATTATTATCCTAACTAGATGATTTTCTTGTGCTTCCTTTCATGGAAACACATCTTTAAAGAATGTAACATTCTTTGTTTCCATAATAGTATTATGATGAATATTCTTAATACTTGACTTGTGTTTAATAAATAGATATACACTACTATTGTATGCATATCCAATAAATATATAATCCATAGTTATAGGTATTATCTTGATCTTTCTAGGATAAAGTATTGCTACCTTTATAAGACACTCCTATACTTTGAGGTATTTGTAGGAAGATCTTCACCTTTCCATAATCCATATTGTGCATTTTCTAAAAAACTTTATAGGGTACTTTATTAAGTATGTAATTGGTAGTTAGAATTATCACCCCTGTAAGTTCTAAAGTGTTCCAAAACTTATCAACATGGTATTCATAATTTATTTTAATATTGAATTCTTACATTCCACAATGCCATTTTGTGAAGGTGAATAAAAAGAAGTAATTTGGCAAATAACATCATTTTAGGAACAAATTTCACCAAGTAGTGTTTTGTATTCTCCACCTCTATAACTTTTTATTACTTTTATTTTCTTATCAAGTTGATTTTCAACTTCATTCTTGTAATGTCTAAACATTTTAAGAGTCACATGTTTACTTTTAAGCAAATAGGTATAATAATACCTTGTGCAATCAACTATAAAAATAATATAATACTTTTCCCCACCTCTTGTTTGCATAAACTTTAGTTCATCAATATTTGAGTAAATTAAAACTAGAGGTTCATTACATCTTTTAATTAAATGAAAAGAAGTTTTTAAGATATTTGATTCTACAGAAACCTATATTTACAATTTTTCTCAAAAATCTAGTTGATAATAAATTAAGATGTATTAACCTTTCTATAAAGTTATAATTCATATGGCCTAACCTGTCATGCCACACATTACAAAACTTAAGCATGTAAAATAAAGAGGCATAATTATTACTCTTCTTATTCATGGTTTTAATATAATTACATTCATTTTCAGGTGCCCATCACTAAGACACCCCTCTTTTATCAACATTCTGTTTTTAGAGAGTTTCAATTTTTCACTCTCAAAAACCAATTTAAAGCCATTTTTTGCTTAACAATGAACCATTTATTAAGTTTCTTTTAATATCAATAACATGAAGCATATTATTGAGAGTCAAAAGTTTTTTGGAAATCATCTTTAATATGGCCTTCCTAACAACTATTATATTAGAGGTTGATGAATTCTCCATGTACAAGTGTTCACCAACCACTTCTTTATAGTGGAGAACGTTTTATTCAATGCATATATGTCTTATTACACTAGTGTGAACCCATCAATACTTAAGAGTTTTTATCATGTTGACTTTGGAAACAACTGTAGGCATGTTTATTTTTTAAACTTCATGTACGAGGTGATCAACCTTGTTGATGTTGGCTTTAACAATCATTTCCTCTCTTAAGTTACTTTATTGAACCTTATTTATGCAATCCTTGGCTAGGTGCCCTATCTTGTTACGGATAAAACATTTTCCATTAAAATTATTGGAAATATTTCTTCCCTTCATAGAAAATTTTATCATATGAATTATATCAAAAGAGATAACTCTTCTTTCTGATAACTTGTTGTCCTTTTCTGCCCTTAACTTCAAAATAAGGTCTTTAACTCTCATTTTCTTGATCTTATGCTTAAGCTAATTCTTGAATTCTTTCCAAGATGATGGTAATTTGTCAATAATCATGGCTACTTTGAAGGATTCATTTATAACCATATCTTTAGCATAATTGTAATGTAAGGTGAGTTGAAACTCTTGAACTTGACTTATAATGATAATCAAGTCAACCATTTTGAAATCTAAAAATTTTTCGATTATAAACTTTTTCATAACAAAAATGTCAACCTTGAACCTTTTTTGCAAAGCTTTTCAAAGTGCTTTTGCACTCTAGATTAAACTATACATATCATGTTGTGTATTATCCAATCTATTTAAGATGTAGTTCTTGCACATAAATCACTTTGATTCCATACATCTAAAGCTACCATAATAATGGAATTGAATTTATTATCTGACAACTTTGTTGCTTTTTTCAACAAGAACTTAACTAAGTTTAATGTGGTCATATAAAATAATATTTTATGTTTTCATCTCTTAAAGTTTAACTCATTGAGCTTTACAAGTTTCTCACCATGCATCACAAAAGGTGATGGTGGAATCCTTACTACTAATGTAGTATTTTCTGAAGCAATATTGGTTAGAATAACCAAAAAGATATCACACTAAACATGCTTTATACCATTTTAATCTTGTTTAAAAAATAGCATACCAATATAAATTTGTATAAACAAATAATTAGCATACCATACAAGATTGCAAATATACATATATAAACTAAACACATAAATAGCAAAAATACATGGTAGACATAACCAAAGTTTTTATTGTGTAGTTTATAAGAACAAATTATATGTATCAATCTAAAAAACATGTAAATCAACAACTAGATAAAATTATAACACAAAGATTCTAATATCTTCTTTGACTATTCATCTAGTTATCATAAAGAATTATAAACTAAACAAATAGTATGCATATAGCAAAAAAAAATCTTAAGATTATTGATAAAAAAAAATTAGCAAATAATAATTAGACAAGTGAGCATATATGTTTAGTTTATAATCATGCAATTTATAACATCATGGTAAACTTGCTATCATAACAAAAAGGCTAGCATGTTACTAAACATATATATAATCTTGTATAAATAATAAAATCATAACTCTAGCATGCATGCTAATGTATAGAATTAAATAAGAACCAAAAGGATATTTATTTGATGAAACACTTTAAAATTAATCAAGCTTTGTTATTGTCAATGATCGGTTTTTTGTCCTTAAGGCTTTATTGCTCCTCACTTGGTGAAACATGACTTTTTTCAATAAGTCTCTCATGATTTCAATAACACAATCTTGTTTAAGTGCACTCCTAAACAAGGTCCAACAAACCAATAAAATATTGCTTAATGATCCCTCTACAAGAATTGCTGGAAAATAAGATGAAAAGAAGTGTCAAATTTTGTAAAAAAAAAAAAAAGCACAATTAACAACCTTAAACACTCTTCTTCAACCCTTTTTTATAGAGACTTTTAGAAACCAAAAGTTGTTGAATTCCCCTCACTAACAACTTTGATTATCCACAATAAACTAGAATTAAACATGAATGTTTTTGGATTTAAATCATGTGACTTTTGAGCTAAAAAATCTATTCACGTAACCTTGAAAGAGTTCAAGAAAAACTTATTAGATTCTTCCTTTCATGGACTAGATAAACCAATCAATGGGCTAAAAGAAATAAATCTTCATAGATTTGGCCTAAGTCTAAATTTTAATTGGTAAAAAAAAATCTTCTATGGTTCAAAATATTATTTTACAATAAGCCCAAACCACGGGCCCAACTCGAAGCCCGAGAATGAGCCGGCACTCACGTGTGTGATTTTAAACCCAAATCCCATTTTGATTATGACCTCTCATCTCTTAAAGCTTAGGTGCTCTTTGGATCCAATTTTAACTTCTCAATTTTTCATTTTAAAAACACCAAGAAAGTTTTGTTTCTTTCCTATGTGAAATAGAGTTCTTTTAAAGAGTTTTGAGTTTCACCAAAATATGTCAACCAATGATTCTTTGAGATCAATTTCTAATTCACTCATAATTTTTTTAAATCATGTTAATGATCCATATTGAAGAGCTTATGTTAGAGATTAAATTCTGACAAAGTTCTAACCTAAAAAGTAATTGGACCCAAATATGCCCATCAACCATATTTTTAAACAAGTTTTCCAGTAATTTCATGATCTCAAGAGAAACATGGAAGGATCTAGTCTAACTATAAAGACAAGTTGATGTAAGAAAGGTGCGATTTGGAGGTTTTAAAGGTGGAAAAGGAGGATTGGCTTCTTCTTTGATAGAATTGACAAAATTGTTTATTTCTAATGATATCTAGGACTCCATAAAAGATAGTTTAATAGCTAACAAACTCAAAAATCTTAGCTAAGATAAAAAGTTTTCCGTCATTTTAATAGTGTAGATCAATATATTTATGATAAAGTTGAGAAAACTTCATTAGACTTGGGCTTTCTTCACAGATAATATAAAGGTCGAACAATGTATGTTACCTTCAATATAACCCTTTGATGTGTAAGTTAGTTTAGGGTTTTATTATGAAAATATATTGTAAACAAATAGATCGAGAGATAGTTGAAGTGTTTTTTAGTGTTGCTCAAATGAAAAAAAAAATACTCCTCTTTAGTTAAACCTGAGAATTTATAGTCTCCTTAAAAACAATCTTGAGCAGCTCACTATGAAAGGTGAAAATTCTATTTTATAG
>Ga0325411_1008710_pt1 | contig 10944 bp, 1 predicted proteins | sample PopdelMetagenome_13_FD_206181 | JGI IMG/M metagenome (GOLD analysis project Ga0325411, IMG submission 206181) | Populus deltoides microbial communities from Bellville, Georgia, United States - Xylem-PdIQD-R4 | ecosystem: Host-associated > Plants > Phyllosphere > Stem > Wood/Secondary xylem...
AATGCATAAAAAAAAATTATCATATTTTTTTTATACTAGACCAATGCGAGAAGTGTCTTTAAAATGAAATAATTTAGCTTTAATTAACAGGTAAACTGGTAAAAAAATATAACAGTCTGGCCTAACCTACTAGATATTATCCGCTCTGAGCTTTACCGCCTTCACGAATTTGTTCTTGATGACCATGCATGACCCCAAAATATGTCTAACAAGTCAACAACTAGCACTACTAGTAAGGTCAGCTACCAAATCCTTACTTGTCGATATAGGATATTACAATTCACCCCTCTTAAGGAGTCCGACGACCCATTCGGCACAACCGGATAGCCAGTGAGGCTAACTCTTATACTAAATGTAACAGCCCGACCTAACCTGTCAAATATTGTCGTTCTAAGCCTTATCATCCTCATAGATTTATTTATAATAACCACGCGTGACTCCAAAATACGTCTGACAAGTCAGCAATCAGCACTACTAATAAGACCAGTTATCAAATCCTCACTTACCGATATAAGATATTACAAAATAATTACTTTTATCATCCAACTTAAGAAAACCTTAAAATATCTTATCAATCTCAACGTTAATAAAGTTTTATATCATTTAAAAAATATATATATTCAGGTGAGTATCGATGACAATCTTAACCAAGCATCTTTAATATATTCTTAACCTATAGTTGAGGGGGTAATTTGAGGTTTGATCCTTAATTTTTAGTTTCATATCAGTAAGCAATTTCACCCTAAGCACTTTTGTCAACAACAGCATGGCAGCAATAACCATCGTTGGGGCCAACCATGGCCCAAGTAAATACCAAGACCTGAGAGCAGCGCAACACGTCAGATTTAAGTACGGGAAGACTCAAATTATATTGTTATTAAAATAATATTTTTTTATTTTTTAAAATTTATTCTTAGTATCAAAATGACATGAAAATATTAAAATAATATTAATTTAAAATAAAAAAAATAATCAAAAATATTTTTGAAACATAAAAAAGAAAACAGGCTCTCCATCCAGAATACCCTGGACTTTGAAATACTTGCAGAAAGCTACAGGTATTCTTTCCTCCCTCTGCAGATACCAGGCTCTACCAAGGCATCTATATGTTCATAAATTAGAGTGGGGGGGTTCTTTTATAGCTGAGCTTGATCATGTGACCTTATCTGCCTACACATGGTGAGTCTTTTAGTATCACATCAATGACCTCTTGTACCATCTGTAACCAGTTTAATGCCACACGATACCATCAGCTTTCAGCCTTGGATATATCTGGTTCCTTTGCAGTAAAAAAATTCCGTTTTCCAGGATCTTTAGAACGCAAGAAATGACCCATCATCATCGTTTTTTACCGCTGATTGTCTCTCTCAATATATGAAAAGTGGGGGGAAATAATCTGACAAGTTCAATCTGGTAAATTGTCAAAGTCCACAGGGTGTCTGATGATAAACTAATACAAAATACGGATCCCTGGCATATCGGATCCATGCCAACTTCAGAAAATGTTGTTCTGTCTAAACTTACTGATCTGCCTAGGAGGTTTTGTTGGACCGCTGCAAATTAATACAGGTTGGCCCTAAACCGAAAGTACTTACAGTGCATAATAATGCTTCATATCAGAAGTAAGATTGAACGAGAATCATAAATAAGTGAAATACTCAGATCATGAACTACAAAGAAAAAAGTTAGGTGTTGACAACTGGGAATAATGTTTCGTCAATCATAGCCATTATTTCAAAAGACAAACTCAAGACAAACTCGGTGCATTACTTGTAGGCTTTAAGGGAAGTAACCAAATCACTATATCATGGCTTATGTTCTGCATCTATAGACATAGATAATCACTTGACTTCTATTTGGATATGAATGTAATGATCGAATCTTCAAGGCACCGGAATAAAAACTGTTAATTTAGATCAAAATGTTCATTCACATACCGATATATTATGCTCTTGCACATGAAGGCCTCTTCTACACTTGATGCTTCTAGTTGCAAGACTACTAAAGAAAGAAAAAGGCACAAACTCGTGCATTTTGTTGCATCACATCAACTGTTTTCCATGCCAGTGACCTCGTCTCACATCCATTCTACTGTCTTGCTATCTTCATGCAACACAAATTGTGTGTAATTCATAAGTGCATTATGCTAGAAAATACAGAGAAGTGTGATGTTAGTTAAACATAAAGAAGTCTTCGTTAGGCAAGAAAATGTGATTTTATGTGTCGCTAGATGAGTTCTAATTTGTTGTTTACTCTTAGGGGATAGCCAGTTTTGACTAGAAATTTTAATCAATAGATATTTACTTGCCCAGTTCAGCACTGAAACTCCTTGACCGCAGATGCATATTGCAAGCTGATCTACAATCCATCTGACACCATCTATAGCATGCTTTCAAGAGAAAGCAACACGTTATCAGACACTTTCACATACATAAGTATTACTTGTACAGCAACCCGTTGCATGCTCTTAAGAAGCATTACTTGGGATGACTGATTTGAAGCACTAATCATAAATATCATCCATCAATCAGGAGATGCAAACATTAATCAGAAAATTAAGAAATAGAAACTTGACATCAGCGATTATATCTCCAATGACCTGATTCCATGAATTAAACCTCTACTTGCAAATTTCACAGAAACTTTGATAAGTAAAGAAATACAAATTGTACACTCAGATATATACGAACTCTGCAGAACAGAGAGATTTTCTCATAAATAATTGAATGTGTACTTCAAAACTCAAAACTTCCCATACCTGGCGGTGAAAGACATTAATCAATCAAGGACTTCAATAATGCAAGTCATCGCGTGAAAAGCTTGAATGCTCATCCTATTTGAACTGTCATTTGTGTCTTCATTCAAGTATAAGGAGTCAACAACTACAATTTACAACCTCCTTCAGGTAATCAGATTAATTAAGATAATTAATCAACAAAAGAAGCTCGGCACTGCAATTGCCATTGCATGCAGTCTTCAAAATCAAAACTACTTGCACAATCTAACAACGCATTCTGCTGATGTTCATAACGGCATATATAATTCAACCCAACAAGAAGTTCACAAATAGCTGTCTCCGTCTTTCCCCTGTCAGCAAAATACAATGTCTGAAGCAGAAGAACATTTGTCCGCTTCACAATTTGGTGCTGCTCAAAATTACGCTCACTTTGCCACCTGATCATGTTATGAGCAAGAGGAGCAAGCCACCTCAGTATCCCATCAAGAGTATCTTTCCAGTCATGGGCAAGTGGAGCATCATATATAGCAAGATTCTTCACGTAGGACTTGAGGTTAGTCCTCAGAGACATTCTTAAACTTGACGGTAACATCTGATACAAGTCATCCCTCGCTTCCTCACCCACTAAATGGGGATAGCGTAGCAGCTTCTCTATAACAATTATGACATTTGCATAATGCAAGGCCAAGGCAGATCCTCCAATAGTGGAAGGGGGAGCATACACCATCAGCTTACTTTTGGCGCCAAACCGTGCATTATTCATCGCACCACACCTGGCATTTTTTTGATCTCCACTAAAAGAGACACCCTGATTGGAACAGCTTGAAGGGCTTGGGTTCTCTCTATTCAAACTACCATTGCCAACACTATAACAACGGGAAATTTGGCTCCTCTGGTCCTCGTCCACGACAACACAGCTTTCATCATCATCAAACTTTGAAGCTGAACTACTTAAACTGAGGCAATCCAAAAAAAGCCTTCCAGGACTAGTCCCACATGGAAAAACAATATCTTCAGTTCGAAATAATAGATCAACTTCACCTTTCCGTGAAGCAGTCCGAGGCTTAATATGTGTCTCCCTCTTCTCCGTCATGGCTCTCTCAATTGGTCCCGATTGACACCCATTGCTACTTCTCTTGGTAACAGCCCGTCTCAGCGGTCCTGAAATCCTTTGCGAACTAAGTAAATCACCAATATGATCTGAAACCTCCCTGCATTCTTCCTTAATAGGAGGGGAGGAACAGGCCCCTTCAGCAGCCCCAGGGCCCTTCTTTTGCAACTTAGATTCCTCAAAAACAGTAGAGATCCTCGCGTAAATAGTGCACACAGTCCTAGCCAGCAATTCAACAACCTTATCACAAGTCTGGTTCCAAAGAGAAATCTCCTTAAGATGCCTCACATCCTGCTTCTGCCAAATAAGTTTCTGCTCAAACGCCCTTCGACTCTCCTCGTGTTGATTCTGCTGAAATTTCTTGGTAGCCTGCTCCAATTCATAAAAAACCTCCAGTTCGCTATACAAATTAGAAGTCGCATTCACATACCTCTCCATCTTCTTAACCATACCCTCCATATCCTTAACCAAAAACCCCAATTCCTTCACATCAATAACCCCACTAATAATATCCGCATAAACATGCTCAAAACCCTGCAAAGCAGGCTCGACACACTTCTTTCCCAGCCTAGAAACAACATTAGCTACCCTGTTCAAGTCATCAAGTTTCTCAGCTAAAGCAAGCTGAATAAGGTAACTTTCATCATTGGACACCAAGTTCTTGACTCCCTCGCATTTCAAGATCTCATTTTTAAGCTTCGAGATCTCAGAATCAGTGAGGGATTTATAAAGGTGTACAGTTTTAGACAAAGCATTAGCAACCTCAAAAGACAAGATACCAATGATTTGTTTTTCTTTCGAATCCTGTTTATTTCTTGGGTGGTTATGGTTGTGGCTGTGGCTGTTCTTTTTCTTGTAAGATTCTAGAAGAAGTGCGTGCTTAAGATTGCTACTTACCTGGTTTCCCATCTTCAAAATCCAAGCTTCTGCCACCATATTTCTAAACCCAACCGCCAAGAAATGAATGCCGTTTAAAAAGAAGATCTGAAATCAAGTTTTCCTGTTAGAAGAGTATGAGTGTCCGTGTGGAAGAAAATAAGAAATGGGCGGTAGCGGCGTTTAAGAGAAGCAGAAGCTCCTCGAAAAGAATCTCATTTTCTCTCTTTTTTTTGGGGGGGAGTGGGGTTGAAGAGGGCAGTGTTGTGGTGTTATGTTGAACTGGTAGAGGAAACGGGTTTTCTTTCATAAAATATAGAAGGTTGAACTATGAAGTTTTGAATGTGGTCCAAGACCAATGGGGGTGCTATGCTAATGGCTATACATTTGAGTTTTCTGGGCTCAAGTTCCAATTGATTGGGAGCTTGATTCCTTCATTTGTGGCGCTGTAAAGAGAAAAATATCTAATCTTCACGGCTTCATGAAAGGAAAGTATATTTTATTTTGACAGTAAAAATAGTGAAAAAATGCTCTGTTCGAGAATTTGATTTTATTTTTTTCAATACAAAGTCTTGCTTCTCAGTTACGAGGAATTAATCCCAATATTGTGAAACAAGTGATAGATTATTTTCAAGCTTGTTCGGATGGGCTGAAAAGGAGTTAAAAGTTTTCTACTACTTGCTGAAATTACTCCAATTCAAATGGATCACAACCACCGCCCCTTGTTTTTTCCTTTTCTTTTCGAGAAGAGTTACCAGATTGACTTGAGAGATTGATCGAAGAAAAATGCAAGAAATAAAGCATTGTATCGATCGAGTCCAAGGTCAGATCATGCAGCATCAAGATTTTCGCATCGGACTGGATAAAGAACAAAATACATTATTGAGAATGTGTGATGAATTATTGTTTCACTGAAATATGTTTTGACTATTGTGACGAAAATACAAGGGGGGGAAAAACTTTACTTGTTAGGGTAAGTTTAAGAACAAACCACGGTTGACTTGAAGGAAAAGGATAAAAATTCGAAGTGGCAGGGTTCCAGTCTCTTGAGCAGGTGAGACGTGAGATTGCTTGCTATGTTTACTTTTTTATTTTCTTATTTTTGCCCCCACAGCCAGCTAATGGAACAGCCAGTGAAATAACGGTGTGTTTGTTTAAAAATATATTAAAATAATAATATTTTTAATTTTAAAAAAAATATTTTTAATATTAGCATATATCTAAAAATATTTAAAATTTTTTTTAAAAAAAACATGATTTTCATATCTTCCCAGACAGCCCTCTTAGAACTCTACTTTGGGAGAGCAACTCACGAGTACTCAGTTCTTGTTATAAGTGGGTTTGACCTCGCAGTGCTTTTGGGTCAACCTAGCTATGAGCGGCTGAAAGCAGTTCGGCTTGCTTGAACTTCCACCTGAGAAAACTTATTTACATATTTGTACAAGGACATAGCTCAGCCGACACATTCACACGAGACTCGGGAATCGGGACTCGCGATTGCTTAGTTAGCACACGATAGTATATGTGTGTTTGGTATGTTTTAATTTTTTTTTTTTTTTGTTAAAGTTATATTTTTTTATTTTAAATATTAATAATTAAAATTATAAAAAATAATAATTTAATAAATTTCTAGATGGAAACAACTTAAAAACACCTGGTACAATTTCAATTCATGAGGGACTCAAAATATAATTAAAAATCCTTCCAGTAATAAGAGCAGCAGAGGCAGCAATGTGAAGTCAAAATGTTCATAATTTGCATATGGGAGTCATTAGTTATCATGACTACAAACATAAACCTTGTTATGCATGAATACATGGATATTACTAATTATTTGACTTGAATAATATTTTTTTTATAAAAATAAATATAAAAGTTTTTAAATAAAAGTTCAAATTATAAATCAAAATATCTATGTATATATTTAATTAAATAAATCAAGAATCACGTATGTCAATAAATGTAAAAAAAATATTAATATGTTTACTTAACTCATTTAGTTGCGGGTCGAATAATTATTATTTTTTAAAAAAATAAATTAATGTGGAGGTGTTATTAACTTGTTTTTTTTAAATGAGTAAAAAATATAATTATGAATCAAAAAAATAATGTTTACATATAAGAAAATATAGTAAAGACTAAAGACCATATATATTAATAAAAAAGCATATAAGACATCAAGGTCATTTTTAAAGTAGTAGAAAAATAAAAAACAAATTGCAATTTCTACATTAAAACATTATTTTCCTAGTCTTTATATAAGATTTTTTTTGGAAAACAAAAGGTGTAAAGGTAAAAAAAGAAAAAAATTAAAACATAAATTACAAAAGAATAAAAATAAAAACAAAAAGAATTGTATAAATAGAAAAAATATAGAGTGATAAATATCCCAAGTGTAAAATATAAAAATAATCCAAAAAAATATAAAAGATAAAAAAGGTGAAACCAAAAAAACATTAAAAAAAACAAAGATAAGAAAAGAAAATGAAGACAAATAGATCAAGTTTAAAATGATAAAATATAAAGTACAAAGAAAAAAGAAAATATAAGAAAAATTTATTTTCTAAAAAACAAAAATTACAAATTTTCCACTGTTGGAGTAAATAAAAAACAGAGAAAATTTTAATAATGACATTTTTACTGTAAACCATAGATTTTAGGCTCGGTTTTTAGGTTTTGACTGGGTTACCGGGTTGTCAACGTCAATTTTTTTAAGAAATTAAAATGATATCGTTTTAGTGAAAAAATAAAAGTCAACGGATTGCAACCAAGTTTTTGATCGGGTTGTCGGGTCAACCCGTCAAATATTTTTTTTTTTAACCCAACTTAATTACAGCTCCAAATTGATCAGGTTCAGATCGATTATCAAGGATTATGTAAACAAACGGTAGTTTGCTAACCTTGCCTAGGTACGTGTGGCGTGAGGAGTTGGGTAATGTTGGTGGTGGGTTAGTGGTTTAGAAACTCGTAGTTTAGTTGCAAATCCATAACTAACGTTAGAGGGAATTTTGTAATTATTGGAGTATTTAGGTATTATGGTAAATACAACCAAATGTCTCTTTCGCCACATATGGTTGGTTTTGGTATGTAGCGTTGAAAAACCGGTTAAAGTCGGGAAAGTTTGTCAAAAGCTAACCATAGTGGGAGTTGTTAGCCTTTTTTATTTATTTTTATAATTACTATGAAGACAGTTTGGTTAGCCAGGACCATGCACGTGGAATGTTCTGGCTAGAAATCAAAGAAAACAATCAAATAATGACAAAAAGGATGATAAAACCCACTCACTCCTCCAAGTCTCCAACTAAAACAACCTTTGTCTAGACCCTCTACATCGTATGGGTTCCGGCAACCTATCCAGTAAGATATGTCCAGTTTATATACCTAAGCAGATGCCCCAGGTGGTCATGTTCACATGATCAAAGTAGCTTGTTAATTTGGCACGCGATCCGTAGCGGTTAAAACTGGTTTTTTTTTTTAATCTTGTAATTTAACTTTTTATTTGAGTTGAGTTTTCAATAAAATTATGCAAAAATTAGTTTGAATTAAAATGATTAGTTTTATGGATTTAAATACAATTGGATGAGAAGTAAAAACATAACTTATTTTTTAAAAGAGTGGAGGTTGTAATATCAAGCACAGTAACTTAGGATTTTTTTTTAAGATAATGGGATAGATGATATATCATCTGTTTCAATGTTGTCTCAATTTAATTTAAAAAAAAGATGACGCATCGTTAGATATATTTAGATTTCGGGTATTGTGATGGCTAGAAAATTAGGGTGTCTGGTTTTTGTTCTCTAAAAACCAAATTTCAATCTATTTTTTAACTTCAAACACTTAGAAAACACTTTCATAACTTTGTTCAACCCATCCATAACCTCTAAAAATGTAAAAAACCGGTCCAAAACCAAGAATCAACTTTGAATCCAATTTCTTTTCTAGTTCGGATCTGTTTTTTGAGATATTTTTAAGGTAACAAAACACCTAATTCAAACTCTCCCTATTCATTTGAAATAAAATTCTAATATTTTGATGGCTAAATCGATGAAACACTTTTTTTTCTCTATAGGCTAGATTTCAGCGATTGATCTAATAACAACACAAGCTAAAGATCTAACAATACCTATTATGAGTTGATTATGACTTAGCTCCTTTTGCTTAATGAAACTAATTCATTCCTTGTCATAGTTTTAGAAACTATATATTTTGTCTCTATGTTTTTAAATTTGGTTGTGATCTAGTCCTTTCATTAAGTTTCATGTTAAATAGAAGAAATAGAGAAGAAACGGGTGGGACGAGAAATTTAATTCAGGAAAGAATATTTTTTTCACAAAGAAAAGAAAAGACTAGACTTAGGACGAGCAACGTTAGTCAGTCGAGAGATTATCTAATCATTTTTTATGTTATGAAGACCAATCAATTAATCTTGATAATTAAATGGATGAGGTTATAGCTTACTCGTTGTAAATTAATTACAAGTAAGGTTTGTTTCTTCGGCTAGTTAGTTTTTGGTTTAGCCCAGATGACTAGCTGGCTAGTACCAGCTTTTTCCTTGGTGATTTTTTACTTGTTTTTATCAATTCTCACAAATATTACACTTGAGACTCATTCTTCTTTTAAGGCTTCGGATTAATCCATTCCAAGTGGATGGAGCCTCTTTGTAACGGGACATGATAAGGATTCAACAGGCGATATCAAGGGTTAACAGCTATATACGAAAGAAAACCAACATCGCTGCATGCCTATGTACAGATTCAGAGAATCAGAGTTTGATGAGGAATTTTGTGAAAGGGAACAGACATAGAGGTTCGTTTATATACATATGATGGGGTTATTCCTCTTCGGTAGTGTCCCGTGTTCTCTCCAAGAATTCAGAGAGCATCAGCCCCCAAGTGCATGTTGCTGTCATTTTTCTATACCAGCCAAGCTGAAATGAGACACACTTTATTGGAAAATGAGGCAGCTCAAGGGACCTCAAAAGAACCGCCTTCACTTTGCCCATCATTTTAAACGCCCAATTGCCTTCGGTACATCAGCTTTTCCTTTCCCACTTTCTGCGTTGAGAATGGTGTTATAATGGCATCCTTTTGACAAACTACACAAATTATTAGGAACCCTCCAAGGAATATATACACCTCTGCCGCTCAATTCGCGCCTAAGGTTGATCCCAGGACAAAAAAAAAAACAAAGAGTTTTGTACAAACTTTTAACAAAATTGTTGTTAATGGCACACATTAAAGTCTTAGAAGCGAAGCTTTGTACTAGTAGTTGAAAAAAAGCTTCCTGGTAGCTACTAGCGGTTCAGCTAAAAAGATAACTCTACGAGACTAATCCATGAATGTAAATGGACAGGGAGCAGATTGGCATGCGTCTCCATGATGTTGAGTGCATAACTAGTGGCTGTGTCAATCACATGGGCCCTGCACCCGCAGCCTACTCATGAAAAAAAAAAAACAATATTTTCTAGTGGAGACTGGATATTGGCTTGATGCTAGCAAATTTCTGCCACAGTGTACGTAGGCTGATGTATGGAGTAGCTTTTGTCGGGAGAATATCGCGAGGCTGTTGAAAAATCGCCCCCACTATTCACTTTTGTAGCATACAATATTGTAGAGAGAAGTCATTTTCATGGCTTTTTGACTGGTTTACGCAATTCGTGGATTGGTAATTGATGATCGAATTGGTGAATTATTTGTTGACAGCCTCTATTAGCAATCAATCAATCAATATTCGTTGTGTTGTTTTACAGACTCACTTTCTTGATAGATGGTTTTTGTATTATTTGTTCCAAATTGGGTTTGGAATTTTGAGCAAAAAGAAGAAGAACAAATTTGGAAATGATAAAGAGAAAGAAAGAATAGGGCTAAATTATTGGGCTGAATGCCTTAGTTTGTTTAACTCTGACTCTAGGAAGAACTACTGGGCCAGTGTCCCAAAAAACTTGATTTCCTTGCAGTGATGATTAAGTTGTTTGGAGGGTGAGAAAAAAACTAAAAAATTAATTAAATCAAGAAAATTAAAAAAGAATAATTGAAAAAATTGGAAAAAAAAACCTGATTAAACTGATTAAAATTTTAAAAAAACCAGCCGATTCAGTTCGGTTTTGATTTTATAAGCAAAAAACCAAACCGAATCGACACTGAAAAAACCAAGCCAAACCGAGCCAAAACTGGAAAAAAACCAAGAAAATCGAGTCAAAACGAAAAAACCGAGCCAAACC
>Ga0325411_1008719_pt1 | contig 10936 bp, 5 predicted proteins | sample PopdelMetagenome_13_FD_206181 | JGI IMG/M metagenome (GOLD analysis project Ga0325411, IMG submission 206181) | Populus deltoides microbial communities from Bellville, Georgia, United States - Xylem-PdIQD-R4 | ecosystem: Host-associated > Plants > Phyllosphere > Stem > Wood/Secondary xylem...
TAATTTTTCCTAGTTTATTTTTTTTTCTATTCAGTATCATTAGGATTTTTTAGTTTTTCTGTATAAATAGTTATAATAGGCTTTTCGCAAGTAGAGACATAAATAAATAAAATTATATATTTTGAGAGTCTCTTTATATTTATGATATTTTTAGTCTTTGAAGATTTTTCCGTGTAATAAATATCTTCATCCTTCGCTTTTATCTGCTTCAATTAGTATCAGAACCTAATAATTCTTAAGAGTTATTTTGCTTTGTTGTGCATTGCATAACAACTATAGTTTAAAAAAGTTGTTGAACAAGATGCACTTATATATGAGAGGATGAGAAAGTTTTCTTTTAGAAAAAAAATATCCAGAAACTAATATATTGTTTTTGTCTATGTCAGTTTTGTCATTCAAAATTTTAGCGTTGAAATTCATGATGAAACGACCCATATAATGGTGTTATGTTGGGAATTCATAATAGGGTGGTCCGTACAAAGATGGTAAGGACCATGATAGAGTGCCTCACGCGCATAAAAATTCTTGATGAAGAATAATTTTTAACTGAAAACTAAACTTGATGACGAATTTCTTCTAACATGTGAAGACCGATGCAAGAGTTTTTTTTTTTTTAAGAAAATAGATATTTTTAATCCTTTATTATAATACTTTTCTATTTTTTTTATTTGAAGGGAATATTTTTTACTATTTTATTTTTTTATTCAAGGGTTTTCTATATAAAAAATTGTAATGAATTTTTGATAAGTGTAGATATTATTGAAAAAAATTAGTTTTTTTAAAATCTCTCCATACTTATAATATTTGTTTTTTATCTTTAAAGGTTTTAACATATAACAATCTTTTTATCGTTTGCTTTCATCTGCGTAGCAGAATAGTAAACACGTTTCAACTAGGTGGTTGTAGAGAAATCTAAATGTTGACAATCATGATCTTGTATGAAATTCACCAAATGAAGCAAACAAATGGCTTCTGACAAGTACCTGAGTCTGAGTTCTTTGGTGCAGCAGCTCAAACTATTTTAAACATGGTTATGAGCTCTATTTCTGTTCTTTACCCCTGCTATTAATTTTATTCCCATATGCCTTCAGCATTCATTGAAATGGCATCTGCTTCTTTTGCATATGCAAGCAGAGAAGGATCAGTAACATGGAAACACTCGGTAGCTTTTGACCATATGTATTAACCAAAACGACTGCAGTTTATGTTTCCTTTTCCTCCCGAAGTCTCCTTTGAAATTTGTAGAGGTACGAATCTTTTGCTACAGTTGCAGGTTTACTTAGAGGGCCTTCTTTTCTCATAGTGTTGCTGCCGAAAGGAGAACAGAATATAATTATCGATTAGGTGAATTGAATCAACTCCTTTTGGAGTTAGGACTCGGACTGTGTGCATAACAGCAGTGTAATTAGCACCCATGGAATAACATGAATGCTTGATTAAAGAAAATCATACTCTTTCAAAAGCAACTTAATAATTACCTTGAGCCATCGAAGGTGATCCGGCCTCTTCAATACTACAATAGAGTTAATTCTTTCTGGGGATGCCATTTTACACCGGCAATGAGGTGTTCGTGATTTCTGCGAGCGTATACCCCGATCACTTGCTTCCTAGCTCGATCATATTTAGAACTGCTCATGTAGAAAACAAAGGGCTTCTGACAAGGGTGCTTAGTCACAGGCCTTGTGTTAAATGCATCGGCAGTATAATCAGCTTTTCGAGTGCATGTTTGGCGTTGCGGCTGTGTTTACAGTAAAACGCCATTTACAAGTGTTTGGTTAGACATTAACCACACTTTTATAGTTGTGGATTCCACCCAAAACTGAGATTAAAACTCAGTTTCTTGAAAAGCAATTTGAATTTGCTTTTCCTCGTGTTTTCCTTTCTCCTTCACCAACAATGCAAATTTATATTACTAGCTGGTCATTATTATTTTGCTTCAGTAAGAAGAGAAGTCAAAAACTTTCCAGAACCGCCGCGCATAGCCTGCTCTTCCCCTCCAGTAAGAAGAGAACTCAAGAAAGGTTCTTGTTTCTCTAGGAGAGATTACTCCCCTCCAGATTTGAATAACATGGCCCCGTGAAACTGAGATGGACCATTGCCCAACCTGTAATTTAACCTTGGCCTGGATCATGGACCGGACCTAGTCTAATAGTTCTGGTATTTAATTGAATAGGCATGTTCATAAAAATAACTGAAATTTAAAATTTTGATCAAGATCAAGATTGAATTGTTTCGGATAACTCCAAAAAGTTAATTTTTTAATCGAAAAGTGGAGCTTTATCACTTGTACCTTTTATTATGTCAAGAGTCTATAATTTTGCTGGTCGAATTTCCTCTTTGGAGTTGCTAGCCAATTTGCATTGCATCCCTGATAATTGGAGAAGAGAAAAAAGGTATGCTACAATCTAGTTATTCAAAAAAGATTGCTCGTTAAAGATTCAACTCTACATCCACGCTAGAACACGATTGCTGGATGCTCGATATATTTTGCGTGTGATATACAAGATAAAATGATAATTTTTGTATTTATTTTATTTAGATGCTTCTTGATCATTTAAGCTACATAATTTTTGTTTTTTTTTTTTAATAAAAAAATATATAACAAAAAATTTAATCTTAAATAGAAATATGTAGCTTTGTAAAATTAAGTTAAGTATGAAAATATTCAAACTTCAAATCTTATAAAAAAAACTATTTGTTATATTTATCACCACTCATAAAAAAAAAATAATTATCTAATAAGTGACTTAATTATAAGAGTTTGAGACTAAAGAGTTTGTTTCTATATTTTTATGGTTGTTAATATGATGACCACTAGAAGCTTATAAGATCGTTAATTTCAGGACTTGTAAGATTAATTAAGGTATGCATAAGTTAGCCCGGACATCCAAAATACATAAAAAAAATTAAAAGGTGCTGGAAATTTGAAGCGGCAAATAAAAGAAAGAAAGATTGTGTGTGTGTGTGTTACTTTTATCCATGGTCAAAATCTTCCTACTTTCTATTCCCTTTCTCTTTCTTTATATATATATATATATATATATATATATATATATATTAAATTTTTATGTTTTTTACTTCTTCTTTTTGAGTTTTTTCGAACCCAATGATGGAAATTAAATATTATAAAATTAATAGTTCAGATCTTAAGTTTGGGATAAAGATGTGAATTTTAAAGTGTTTTCAAAGATATTATATATATATATATATATATATATATATATATATATTTGGATTGATTCTTTTTAATAAAAAACCGAGCTCACCTCAAAAAGCAAGTAAAATGCGGTCAAAAAGTTGCATGTGCATTTATTTCGATGCTTTTGCAGTGTAAAAGTGTTTTTGAATTTTATTTTATTTTAAATTAATTTTTTGATATTTTAAAATTATTTTGATATATTGATATTAAAAATAATTTTTTAAAAATAATAATAAAATATTATTTTAATATTTTTCAAAACAAAAAATAATTTAAAAAATAACCAATAACTTATTTCAAAACTAAAATTTGAGGTGGAAATAGCCATAAAGAAAAAAATTAACAAATACTTGAAGTATTATGAAGTGACAGATGTACAAGAAAGCACAAACCAAACCTTGGAAACAAATCATTAGTGAAACCAGTGAGAATTTCCAAATCGCCATGGATTTACTTCGACGTGCAAATAACAAAGAACCATTGCCAGATAGTGTTTCAGCTTCCAAGCATGATTAATCAAAACAGTTTTTAGTAGGGATATATTCAAGCATGGAAGAATATGATTTAAAGAGGAAACCTTTCGTAGGTTTTCGACACTCTTGAAGGAAAGGGTGACACTGCTCTTATGAGTCCGCTCCTGGGTCTCTTCCAAACCTGTCTTTTGCTGCTTCATTTGCTCTTCAAGCTGCTTTCTATTATCTTTTTTCTTTTCTGCTACACAACAAAACAACCCGTTAGCACAGGAATTACTTATTTCATTCATATATTCATTAAGAAAGAAGACAAAACCACAGTGGCAATGCTTTCATTTGCTACTAATTCTCTAGCTATCTGGAACTTGGAACAAAGTGATTCCATTCCCTCTCATAAACTAACGAGTGTTGAATTTATCATGCATAAAGCAACAATGAGTTTAGCTAAGATCTAGTGATCATTCACTAAATACAGAAAAACACAAACTGATCTGTTAAAATAGAAATTACATTTGCAGCTGCTGGTAATCTAGGTACAATCACTTGAACACGATGATTCACTTTCTCTCATAAACCAGTAGATTTTGACTAAGCCACTAAAAGCAAGAGCGACCTGAAATTTGCCAGGACTGCAAACTGGAATCTGTCACCAACAGAAGCAATTTTAAGCGATAGTACCAGCAAATGCACCAGATATAACCCACTAATGTCACAGGCATGCAGATTTTAATTCCTATGCCAGATTATCACCAACACCAATCATGTAGGCAATTGCTGTCAAGTTTGCCTTGAGTGGAAATTAAAAGATAGCTGTTGGGATTAAATTCAGATTCAGTTCTTGAGCCTCGCAACTGATTCTACATGTTCTCTAAAAGTGCCAGTCTCTCCCGGTCTGCAAATTACGAAATTGTTCAAGAAATACTGTTTTGGACTTTTATCTTATAGACATATCGCTACCATCTAAGGCATAAAAACAGTACCTGAAAGGTAAGAAAAGCACATTAAACCAGTTTCAGAGAAACTTTTTTGTTGGAACTAGATAAAAAATCAACAGATACATACTTAGAGTCCCAGAAAATTGATATCTTATTCAAGGCTAAGAAACCAAAATAATAATAATAATAATAAAGTACAAAAAAGTTTGAAACTGACAGGTATTCAGGTTCTTGAGATACCCCAAAGGAGAGGGTGCTTCTCCACAAAATGTATGGTTAGAGTGATCTACCGTCTGAAGCTTCTCCAGCTTGCCAGTTGCAGCTGGTATAGGAGGATCTGAAATGGCATTAACCTTGTAAAAGTAACTTTCATGGTCAAAGTAATTCTCATGGTAGGCCAAGCACATTATTGTTGCGATCAGTAATTTGAGGAAGTAATTATTTCAAATTCAGCAACATATTTACTGAATCCCTGGTGATAATTTGTAAAAGATAACAGGAAACCCCTTTGAGTCTTAAATCTCATTATTAGGGCTGGTTTTTATGCATTTAGATTCACTGTCTTTTTGAAAAATGTAGATAGAGGGATTTTAATATATTTTGATCCAATGACGTATATGAAATGGATCATATCCGATCCAAGGGATCAAAAATACAGAATTATTTTATAATCATATACCTCACAGCAGAGAAAATAAATTAAGTGATAATTACAGCAACAATAACAGCCCCACACCTCCCCTTCTTTCTTGGATTCTCCCTTTCTTTCTTTCTCCTCAACTTTCCCACATTTTAACCAAATCCAGGCAGTAAAATTGTTGCTCCCCGTATACATTCATTCGCCGGAAAACCCAAGTAGATCGAATAGATGGCTTCAGAAAGACAAGTGTCAAGAATGATAAAGCAAGGATTTTTATCCTCAGACCCAGCTCTTTCTTTTAACTTGCCATCATCAACAACTCCACCTCAGATGAAGATGGTCTCAAATAATGGCAGGAGTAATAGGAGCCTTAACAATCTTTCTCCACCATATACTACTACTCCAGTATATCCAGATCACCAAAACCAAACTTTGTTCCAGATTATGTCAGAGGAACAGAACCACCAAAGTAAAATCTCAAAAATAATGAAAGAATTCGAGGACTTGAATTGCTATGGAAGGGGCGATGTGAGGCTGACAGTAATTGGGAAAGATGGGCATACACGGATTTCAATGGATGTGCATAAAAGGGTTCTGTTGGAAAAGAGTGGCTTCTTTAGGGATACTTTGAGAGGGAGAGATCAAGGGGTTGTTATGCAATCTGTGGAGATCAGTGACTGTGATGATGTTGAGGTTTATTTGGAGACTTTAGTTTTGATGTATTCTCATGATCTGAAGAGGAGATTGATGGATGAGGACGTCTCCAGGGTCTTGGCTTTCCTCAAGGTATACTTAAATTCCATGTCTTTTCTTGTTTTCTTTCTTTCCTCAAGATCTCGTCTTTCCTGGGTTTTGATTTTCGATGCATCTTGTCCTTTTCTTCTTCTTCTTCTTCTTTTTTTAATTTTCAAGGGAGAGATTTGTGTGTGAAATAATGATGTTACTTTTTTTGCTTGTTGAACTTTAAGCATTGGTAATACTAGTGTTCTGTTCTAGGTATCTGCAGATATCATGTTTGAAACAGGGATTGAGTCATGCTTGGAATGCTTGGAAGCTATTCCATGGTCTGAGGATGAAGAGGAAAAGGTTGTAACCCAACTCAGTCAACTTCAGCTCTGTGACTTGGCAGCTGAAGTTCTCCAGAGAGTGTCATCTGAACCATCTACATCTACTAGGGCTGATGACATCTTCTTGAGACTGTTGAGTGGTGTTATGCAGGCCAAAGACGACAAAGCCCGCCGAGAAATGAGAACTCTGATTTCTCGTTTTTTTAGAGAAAATTCATCTGATCACAGCAATAGGCTTGATGTTTCTAAAGATTCCCTTTATTCTCTCTGCCACAGATGTCTTAGCTCTCTTATTCTATGCTTATCTGAAGTTACTGGCATAGATGACTGCAGGGTTGATAGAGGGGTTTTAATGGCCCAAGTAGCTCAAGAAGCTGAGAACATGCGCTGGATTGTTGACATTCTAATTGATAGAAAAATTGGCGATGAATTTGTGAAATTATGGGCAGATCAGAAGGAGCTTGCACTTCTCCATTCTAGAATTCCAACCATGTACCGACATGAAATCAGCAAGATTACTGCACAACTATGCATTGCAATTGGGAGAGGACATATCTTGGTGCCAAAAGATAGCAGGTTTTCTTTGCTGTCTACCTGGTTGGAAGCTCTTTATGAAGACTTTGCGTGGATGACAAGGTCTTCTAGATCTGTGGATAAGAAACTGGTGGAGGATGGACTTAGCCAGACAATTCTTACCCTTCCATTGCTTCAACAACAGACTATTTTGCTTACTTGGTTTGACCGTTTTCTTAGTAAGGGGGATGACTGCCCCGATATCCAGAAAGCATTTGAGGTCTGGTGGAGAAGAGCTTTCATCAGACAATATGCGGCTGAACAGGATAGTTCCCACTTGCAAATAACTGTCTGTGATCATCCAGACTGAAAGACACACGTCAACAAGATCAAACGAAGTCGAAGCCACAATATGTGCCATAAGTCTTTTTTTGCTGGTTTATATCAGTAATTTCATTTTTTTGATCCTCAAATCTGCTTGGACATGAACATATTCTTTTGAGCTGTCTCTAAGGATTCAAAGGCTGTGTAATATGAAACAATGCACGAGCATTGAGAAGTCGTGAAAGCTGTGGCTTTTGACTTGCTGATAGTAGCCTTTTATTTGTATCTATAAAGAGGTCATACCTAATTTGTTTTTGTTTGAAATTAAATTTATTAACGACCAAATTAGCGCCAAATTTTACCCTCTACTATTTGGAATTTCTCTTTTATCCATGAACGCGTGGAAGCTAATGCCTCAATAAAACCCAGTTGACATGGTGTTCAACATTACCTATGGTGTTCGCTCGTAGAACGAGCAGAGTTTCTGGAATAGTTAAAAAAAAAAAACCCTTTTTAACAACTTTGCATCTCAGCTTCCTGTAAAACCACTAGCATTGCAAAACGAACGAACCCTAAAAAATAAAGCCTCGAGCCCAAACTAGTCAGGGTCAGGGTCAGGGTCAGGGTCAGGGTCAGCTGTATGGAACCTTCTACACCATTCAGCACAATCACTAACAAAATCCACCAAAACATGAAATCAAGGATGGTTTTTAAACTTACACGCTACAAGTACTGTTCGAGAAACACACTTTTAGGACCTTCCCGTATCGACCAAAATTAATAATGTTCTTTTACAAAAGTAAAAAAAAAAAATTATAAAAAGAATAAAGATAAAATTTAAAAGAAAAATATTCTGGAAAAGCAAAAAGGAGCGGGAAGTAGAGACGTCAGGAACACGCAACCTGTTGTTTAGTTGTTAATATTCTGTTAGCTATAGTTCAAGTACATTCGGTTAGCAGAGTTTGTTAATTAGTTAGAATTAGTTGGATTAATATGTTAATAGTTGATGTTGATTACTTTAAAAGTACATTGTATGGATTATATTGGATATAGAAAGATATTACAGTCTAATTTCCATCTCATTTACAGACTCTTCTCTTGACTTCTTGATTTGTTAAGCTGAACTTAACAAAAAAAAAAATGATGAAATTTGAAAAATTAAAAAATTCTCAAAAAAATTAAAATTAAAAGACTAAATTTTAAATTTGAAATATTAAAAAAATTATAAGAGATGAAATTGAAAAATATTTATAATTTGATAGATTATTTATAGATTAAAAATTAATAGGGGGTGAAATTAAAAAACAAAATATAGATTAAAGTTGACTTGGTGATAAAATAAAAAACAAAACCCAAAAAAAGATTAAAAATAAGCTTAAAAAAGGGGGAAAAAACCATGCAAACTTAGATGAACCTCTTAAACCTGGTCTAATCTCTAAAACCTGTAACTTGTGAAATGTTAGATTCAAGTTCAATCAAGAAACTTAATTCTCAACAAATTTAATTTTGACTGATGAAATTATAAAAAAAAGTATTAATAAAAAAATTGCAAAAGAAAAAAAACAACAAAAAGAATGAAGCTAAATTTTGCAAAGAAAAAACCCAAGGAGGATGAAATTTGAAAAAAAAAATCCCAAATAAAATAGTTTGCAATTAAAAGAATGAGGACCAAATTTGAAAGACTAAAAAATCATAGAGGTGAAATTGAAAAACATTTGTAATTTGATAAATTATTTATACATTAAAAAATAGTAGGGGGTGAAATAGAAAGAAATTGTTAGGGGCTAATCCAATATAATCAAACCATAAAAAATAACAAAACAATCTTTGACCTGGATTTAATTAAGAAGTTTAATTCTGAACCAATTTTATTTTGAAGGACAAGATCGATCAAAAAATATTTCAAAAAAATCTCTGCTAAAGACAATGAGGATAAAATAAATATAAAAAAAAACCCCCAAGGAGGAGGATTCAATTTAAGTAAAAATAAAAATAAAAATGATGCTAAATAAAATAAACAACAAGAATGGAGACCTGATTTTAAAGATAAAAGAAACTATAGAGGGTAAAATTGAAAAACATTTATAAAAACCAAATAAATTTGGCCAAGTATCCTAAACCTGGTTAAATTTTAAAAACTCGTAATCCGTGAAACCTTAGATTCGGGTCCAATTAAAAAGTTTATTATGAGCCAATTGAAAAATATAAATTTTAAAAATTTGTCAAAGCAAAAAAATTGACAATCAAAAGAATATGAATTAAATTTGATAGAAAAAAAATCAAAAGAGGGTGAAATCATAAAATAAAATCATTTATGATTTAAAATAAAAACTTATCAAGGCTAAAAAATTAGCAATCAAAAGAACATGGATTAAATTAATTGGAGAAAAAAGCAAATAAGGGTGAAATCATAAAACAAAATCAATATAAAAAATGATCCCAAATAAAAAAATAATAATTAAAAGAATAAAGATCAAATTCTATAAATTATTCAAGATAAAAAAATCATAATAAAAAGAGAATAGACCAAATTTGAAGAACTAGCAAATTAAAGGGTTGTTCTTGAATTTTTAAGGGGTTGACGTGAAAATTTAGGTGGGGAAAAGAGAAGAAGGAAGGGAAATGAAATTGCTGTCGACACTAAATCATCGTTAATCTTGGAACAAGCAGTGCCTTATATGGTCGAAATGTGGTGGCTGGATGGGCCCTCACGCACTGCTCGAACAACTCAGGGGTCGTCCACAAGCTAGCGTAAGTTTTTTTTATAATCATATTTGATAAATATAATTTACAACAATGCCCCTTATCATTCTTGAAAATTACAATAAAAACAGTGTAAAATGACCAAAAAAAAACTAGGTGAAAGTTTAATTGGTTTTGTCTTTAAGAGCATCAAAATAATTACATTATTTTAAAATTTTAAAAATACAAAAAAGTCCTTGAGTAGTAGGCATTAGATGATTTTATTAGAGGGTTAAATAGGTAATTTTATTATATATAAAAACAATATTACCAAACTAATCCCATACAATTCCTAAAAAATAATTTTATCATGATAAAAAGCTTACATTACCAATACCTAGTTTAAAATTTTAATGACTAAGAGACAATATAATAATTATTTCATTATAATAAATAGTATTTTGTGTGATGGGTCATAATAACTTTTCTTCCCGCTACAGTTTAATTAATAATAATAATATTCTATAACCTGGAACAAATTGAGGACTTATATAACACATAAGCATGCAGAGCAATTATTAATAGCATAGTTTTTAAACCCGGCCCGGTGGCCCGGATTCTGGGTTTTGACCGGGTCACTAGGTCGGTCAGGTCAATTCCTATTTTAAAAAAATATCAAAACGACGTCATTTTAGTAAAAAAACAAAAGTCAATAAGTTAACAACCGGGTTTTTGACCGAATTTTACTGGGTCAACTCGCCAGGCCGGCCAGGTTATGACTTTTTCTATTTTTTCATCAACCCGGTCTAATTCCAGCCCCGGCTCAACCCGTCAGACCAGACCGGGTTTCAAAACTATACTTAATAGCATGATCACAATAAAATCATGTCCTTTGTGAAGATAGAGAGGTACTGAATTTCACCTTGGCTTTACAATTTTTTCTATAGAATTGAAGGCCCTCTCTAGATTTATCTAACATATGAAAAAACATTTTTTAATACAAACCACGATACACATAAATTTTGAATAAATAAGATAAAGGAGTTTTAAATATAAGATTTCAGAGGCAAATTTCTTTGATGTATTTATTATAGATTGCTCGT
>Ga0325411_1008721_pt1 | contig 10932 bp, 3 predicted proteins | sample PopdelMetagenome_13_FD_206181 | JGI IMG/M metagenome (GOLD analysis project Ga0325411, IMG submission 206181) | Populus deltoides microbial communities from Bellville, Georgia, United States - Xylem-PdIQD-R4 | ecosystem: Host-associated > Plants > Phyllosphere > Stem > Wood/Secondary xylem...
TCTATATTTTATATTTTTATTCACCAAGAATCTGAACTTTCCCACAATTTTATCTGTAAAGAATATGTGATCATTTAATCTTCAAAGTATATAATTCTTCTAGTTGATATTTTATGGGATTTTTTTTCTTCTTCATGAATTGGCATTTGGTACTAATTTTGATCAATTAAAAAACAGTTGAGGAGGATGTATTTTGGGTTGTATTCACCATGATAGTGATGTTAAACTAGAATTAATGCAAAAATAAAATAAAATTCAATGCGATGCGATGCATTTTGTATGAGGACTATCAATGCCAATGTGACAAATGCATTGTATCTAACTGGTGCTATAAATAGGTGAATGATTCAATGTTATTTAAGTGTATTTATTAAATTTTATTTTTTGTTGATTTGTGTTAAAAATGAATGACATTTATTAAAGATACTAAAAAAGTGTTATTTTATACTATAATATCTTTAAGTGTTTATAATAAATCTTGAAAAAAAGGAAATATTATGATTGATTGGAAGTATTAAATAACTCTTGGAGTGTGCGTTTTTATAAAAATATTAATTAAATATATATTTTTATATCATTACATTAAAATTATAAAAGAAAACAAATTTAATATTTTTTCATACAAAAAGTAATTTGAAAAATGTATTGAACTACATTACCAAACAAAGCGTTAAGAAATATTCTAAAAGCATCACTCGTGTTGCACCCTCGTCGCAAGAGCTTGACGTTGTGACTAACCCTTCTCGGATAGTGTCTAGAAGTTTTTTGGTTGGTTGGAGAGTTACTACTTAGTAATACGGTTATTAGAAACCCTAATTAGTTTGTTCATAGATTCTAGGCAAGTTATTGGTTGTGTAAAGAAAAGTTATTAACACTCCTAATATGCCTTCCTTGAGGTAAGTTGCATTGTTTTTTATTGTTTATTATGGTCTGACGATGTCTATTTCTACCGTCCTACTATGACGGGTTTGCTACGATGAACAAACTCTGGTTTTCTAGGTCAAGAACTCGATCTCAGAAAGTAAAATATCATCAATTATCATTGAGGTTTCTTTTAGGATAAAACTGGAATTTTTGCTACTGTGTTATTCTAAATAATATTTCAGATAAAATTCCTTGCAAATTTTATCCTTATATTAGAAGTGAATGAATTTTATTATTCACAATAATATTTTGGATATTAACCTCATATAATTTTTTTATCCTTATATTAAAGTGAGTAATAAAATTATCATCTCTAATAATATTTTGAATATTAACCCCTTTTAGTATTTTTTTTATACTTAAATTAAAAGAATAATATAATTATTATCCCTAATAATATTTTGGATGCTAACCCCTTTTTGGCTTTTTATCATTATATTAAAAGTTAATAATATTGTCTTACCAAAAATAATTTTTAAATATAAGTCAAAATCATTTGGAATTTTATAAAATTGTTGCAAAATCCATGCAATATTTCTTAAAACAAAACATGCTAAAGTGTTTTAAATTTTCTTTGAAAAAAATGCTTAAATAATTTTAGGATTTTTTGTCATATTCAAGAAAAAAAATTATTATTTTTTTAGGCTATGTATGGCAAAGACCCTTTTTTTCTTGAAATAAAACAACCCAAAATAGACCCAAGTCACAATATCATACACAAACTTGTTTAAATTCAAAAAACTAACAAAAAAATTAAAACATCAAAATCAAGCATGAGATAGTAAATCCAAAAAATACAAACCTAAAACATCTCAAATTGTTCAAGCAACATAAATTCAAAATTGAATTTTTAAATCTATTTTGTGCATGAACAGGCCTAGCAAACCTAGGATAAACACCCTTACTTTAACATGCATAACTTAAGTTAAACAAAAACTAAAAAAGTGAATGCAACATCACTTGTTAAGCATTTTAAACCTCTTTTCTATATTTGTAAATATAAATATAAAACAAAACAAATAAAAAACAACAAAAGCATGCCACAAAAACCATATTTTTGGATTAGTAAGGTATACCTAGAAAACTACTCTTTCTTGGCTTTCCTTTGAAAAATTTTGCATTTTACAAACTTGCAAAGTTTAAGAAAACTTTTGTTTAGACTTTTGGACCTCTACACTTACATTTCTTAATGATATTTCTCTTCCTTTTCTTATCTTATCTTCTTTTTTTTTATTCCCCCTTCTCTCTTTAGATCATGATGAGGTATTTATAAGGTTTGGCTAGGGTTTTAGGAGGTTTTGAATCAATTTATAACCTTTTAATTTTGAGGGAAGTGTTGTCAACTCTTGATAAAAATCCATTAAGAAACCTTCGTATGTGAACACACGAAAAGAAGGCCAGTTCTTGCACAATTATGTTTTAGTCATGGCTGACTGAGTTGCCTATTTTCAAGGCCTTGTTGGAGAAATTATGATGTCATCATCACCTGAGACCGCCTGAAGTTGGTAGGGGGATGCACACTTTTTATTTGGATCCAACCTTACTCCATTTAGAGGTTGTAGCTCAACATTCAATTGTTTGAAGTTGTCAACTCAATCAGCCAAAACTGTCAAAACAGAGGTCAATCAACCGAACGACGTGTCACTCACCTTCTCTTCATTAAATCTGAACGAATCGTCGTTGAGGGTTTTTAATTTGGGATTTGGCAAGTTTTAATTAATTCCTTGTTCTTCCAATTGTTTTTAATTGCACCTATAATTGCCCAAAACTTTTAATTTTATTTAATTTCACTCATGTCAAACCAATTATCAACCGCTATGTTGACCATCTTTTTTCATTTTAGTCATTAGTTCTAAATTTATGTATTTTGACCCTCGATTGATCAATAAACTTTTAATCTCTTCAATTTGGCCCTTGATTTGACCGATTTTAGCCCCTATATTCACGTGTATTTTCTAGTTTGGCCCTTGATTTTGGATTTCTTCAATCAAGTCCCTAATTGCCCATCAAACTTCAATATTTATACAATTAAGCTTCTGATTTGACCAAATTAACTCTTAAAAATTATAATTCGACCCCCACACTTTAAATTCTTTCAATTAAAGCTTAAATTGACTTCAAAAATTAATTTTTCTTGCAATGAAGCACTCAATAAATTCAACTAAACCTTGAAAAATTCCAATTGAGTCCTTGAACATTTAACTTTGATTTTTCCTTAAATTAAATTTTTCTTTGCTAATAGAGCCTTTATCGGTTGAAAATACACTGTCAAATTTTTCAATCTTATATATTTTAATCTTGCTCAACCAGTCTTCGGTAATTTCCTGAGCGTTTTGGTATATTCTTCCTAGTTATATATTTTCTTGATTTTCTTCCAATATTTTTTCATTTTTTTTTGTATTTTCATTTTTTTCTGATTTTTTTATGTGGGGTCTCAAAATGGATAACAACAACCCACTTGTGATATGTAAATAAAAAAGGGTGCCTTTTTTATATTCACTTAGATTTGATCTCATCATTTTTCAGATACAAAAAGAAGAAGAAAAAAGGATTCTAAAAGGAGTGGATTTAATTTTGTACAAGTCATTAAGATGAGAACAAAATAAGTATTCATTCTATTATTAAAAAAATCATTCGAAGAGTAATTTACAGAACTTATCTATTTTATTGTACATAAATAAGAATTAAGTATTATAGCAGAAACAATCCCAAGCAGATAAAAAAAAATCATAAAAAAATATTAATCCTTCATAGTATAATCTTTCAATTCATTTGAAGTAACCCTAAAAGAAAAAAATATCCATCATTATTTATTTATTTATTTTTGCGTAACTTGGATGTTCGAGGCAGCTTGCATGTAACTCGACTAATCCCATTGACCCTAAAGTTAATAACTTTATAAGCTTACAGTTACCATTATATTAGCAATCACAGAGCTCCAACCTAAAAAATATCCATCATTATTAATAATACAGGAGATTTCATGGTGATAGATCAAGCAATAAGAAATTCTACTCTCCATGCTATGAAAAACAAAATTCACAAATGTTTGAAAATAAGGTTTTAATTTGAAAATTCATTGACAGTTAGAAGAAGAAATGCTAATGATATTCATAAATTGTTCATCTGAATAGAGACACTTTCACTCGTACTTCTATGCCCTGACAATTTAACCACTCCATTTCTTCGTTGCCCGGCCATCCCCTGTAGTCAGCTTGAAGAGGAGGTTGTTGGGAGAAAGATGGTATGGGGGGTTTCTTTTTCAAGAGCATGGGGAGCACAATTATTAAACTCAACTTGTCTTGACGGATTTATTTCATAAATTCAGGGTTTGGATCGAGTTTTAAGTTAAATAAATTTTAATATTAATTTAGCCAAATTTAATTAATTCATGACTAAATTAATTCAAAAACACAAGGAGCATAATTATTAAACTCAACTTGTTTTGATAGATTCATTTGATAAATTAGAGACTGACTTGGATGGGTTTTAAATTAAATAGATTTTACTATTAATATGATAAAACTCAAATGATCAGTATGATTAGATTAATCCAGTAGTATAAGAATCAACAATTTTTTAAAAAAAAAATAGATTAACAAGTGATCAGACTATTTTCATTTCTCTTTTATCATGTTTATTTTTTCATTTTAAAAATATTTTAAAAAAATAAAAACTTTTTATTTCTTTATTTTAAATTAATATATTTTTAGTATTTTTAGATTATTTTAATAAATTAATATCAAAATAATTTTTAAAATATAAAAAAAACAATGTTTTAATACTTTAAAAAACAACCTAAATGACCATTCCAATTAAACTCTCTCGAATTTGTAGGCATTTTTGGATTTTGGAGATGAATTTGGAGTGTGAAGCTGACATAAGACATGGCATCCTACTCGAAAGTCCCATCATTCTGACAATGGCCCCACGAACAGTGGCAGTAATATATGAAAAGATAGGTAGTATTCTGCGCCACATACATACCTTCTTTTCTGGCATTTCCCTTGTACTTTTGTCTGCCTCTGCTACTTTGCCCTTTCGTGGCCTTCTCTCTAGACCTGGGGCTGGTCTAGCTAGAAATCTAGGTACATGTCCAGGCCATCAAAACTAGACAACAACCTTTAAGTTTTACTACTTCCAAAAAAAAAAATTCAAGAGTAAGAGAAAAAAATCATATTTGATAAATCCCATTATAGAAATGTAAATATAATATTCTGTTGGGAAATTTCATCGATTATTTTTTTCAACGATGAATACAATCAGAGTCGACCTGTTCGATAAAACAGTGTATTATTTCCGTTGCACGGCACTGCTAAACACAATCTTTGTCGAAGCTAGCAAGAGTTGTTGTTGCTTATATTGCACCCTGAGGACAGGCTAATGGAATGGCAAGAAAGATAGGCTAATAGTAATGAGGTCTAAATACAATTGCCTCTTGCTGTTTGAGGACTTCCATCTTTCTTTTTCCTTTTTGACTTTGTAAACGAACAAGGCTTTAGACCAAAGCTTTAACTAACAACACTTCTTGTTCCTGTTTTTTTATTGGAGTTTCCTGTCTTGTTAAACTCTTAAAACTGAAGCTATCTCTGTGTGTCCTAATCATTTGACGCACATTGCTCACGTTTTTCACCTACCTTTAAGGGTTAGCTCTAGCCCACTTTCCACACGAAAATTCCTTGTTTCAACTACATGATAAACAAGGAATTATTAGTTTTTTCTCCCTTCTTTTCCCTATAGTCCATAATCCGATTAAAAATTAAAAACAAGCCCTGTTATAGCAGGAAAGAAAGGGTCAATCAACTACAGCATTTTTAGTTTAAAACAGATGGAAATCCAAACTACTGTTTTAATTTTTCTAAAAAACTTATGCAAAAGAGGGGGCAAAGTCAGGTTCTTGGCAGGGCAATTGTCCATGCTGGCTCAACGCAACATTTCCCATAAAATGCACATAAAAACCCTAAAAACTGATCTTGCTCCCTCTCTCTCGGTGATCCTGTCCCCTTTTCAACTTTCTTGGATCAGTATTTTTAGGGTTAGATTTTCTGTTGTTCAAGGGATGATCAAATCTTGGTAGACGTTGGCTCTTGTCTTCAAAAAGAGTAAGATTTTCTGTTTCTTGGTTGGATAATTGGTCAAGTTCAAATTCCTGCATGTGACTACTTCAAGTACATTTCTATGGGTTTTATTAAGGAAAAGATAATGTCTTTTTTCTAATTTAACAAAAGTTTTTTTAAAAAAAAAACTGATAATATAAAAAGTCAAGTAGGAGTATAATTTAAAAAGAAAAATTAAAAATGAATAAAAATCTTAATTGTTCCAAAAAAAAAAGGGAAAATTAGATAATTTTCATGTGCTATTTACTCTCTTTTTTTTTTCTGTCTATCAATATCTCTTTTGAGATTTATTATATCTAACTATATAAAAAATCCCAATTGAATCAATATTTTCCAAATATAATTAATATTTTTGAAATGGTAATAAAAAGTCAAGATGAGGTTAGGTGAGAATAAAATAATAAAAAAAAAAGGATGGGGATAAGCTTGAAATTAATACTCCTTTTCCATCTCTATATTTTCAGAAATCTAAGGAGACCCAGTTTGGGGGCACCATAAGATTTGCTGGCCTATTCTTTTCCTCGTTGAGCCCTTGAATTTAAGAATTATCTCGACAAAAGAACAAACCCTAACTAATTATTTCTTCTTTAAATTGTCGATCAAAGGGCCACAATTATTAAAATAGGTTTTCAAAATCCCAATAATCTCCTCCCTGTCTCCCCCAACAACTGGATGGCAGCCATGTGTAAAGCCATGGTACTTCTTTTCCCATTGGAAAACAAAAAAAAATGGTCAAAACTAAAAAAGAATGGCGTTGCAATGCATGCCATTGTCCCTGCGGAGAAAGAAAGTCTCTTTCCATTCCATTTTGGTGATGAATGAGGGCAACAGATTTCAGTAGCTTGACCTAATTTCTAGCTAGCACTTGCCTTGATCATAAAAAATTATATGGCCTTGGATAAGGGATTGATGTATGGCCTTATCCTTGGCCACCTAAGCCTAAGGATAATTAAAACCAAATGGCATCACTTAATCACGATCACATGGTTAATTTCCTCTTCTAATCACACAAGTAATACCGTTTTAATCATCTAAAATTAGGTAGAAATTTACATGTGTTGTTTCTCAAGTTTATAGTGCAAGTTAGGCATTTGATTATGTTTTAATAAACTCTCACTCGTGAAGAATGGTTGGCAGCTCATCAAAATAACTTCTTTTATTTTTAATAATTAATTAAATTATACGCAACTTGATCCGAATATCTATGTTAATAAAAAAAATAATAAATGCATAAAAAAAAACAAAGGGCATCTTCATGATCCATTGCTTAGGACAATATTGTCAAAATCAAGGCTTTAAATTTCATGAACTAAACAAAAAAACTAGTTTCATCTTAAACATCAATGTCCACTAGTATGGAGCTCCATGGTTATTGGCAATTCACTCCCAGAGTTCCATTCATAGCAAGTTTTTTCCTTAACAAGAAACTTGTCGTATGTTTATAGCTTGGGATTAAAACCTTGAAAGGCTTGTGTTCTCACATTAGGTAATCCATAAGTGGTGTTGATTTGTGACCAAGCAAGATATTGAAATGTGTGGTTATATAGTCGTCTTGATTAAAGACGAAGTAATCTCACCTTCCACGATTCTATGGAGTTCCATTTCGTGGCTCTCCTCGGTTCTTGGGGGTTAATATGAACCAACCTAACTACCATTATATGGCCACAAGTCAGAAAAATAATCTTGGCACTAAGATGGCACCAACTAGGAAAGGGATTTGGATATATAATTGAATCAGCTCATGGGTCATCAAAATCATTGTGGGTCAATTATTATTATAAAAATGATAAACTTTTATATTTTTAATTTTTTTTATAGCTGATCTTATTAAGTTTGGACCAGGTTTGATTAGGTCAATTATTATTACGAAAATAAAAATTTTTCTGATTCAAAATTTAAAATACGACTTCAATCAGATATTAAATCTTGAATTTCTGATAACTACTATGAAATTGCCCAAAGTCTTAAACTAAGCTCTTATCAAGGCCAAAGAAGAGAGAGGGAGGGAGGGAGGGAGGGAGGGAATGGTATTAGGTTTACTGGCAGTTCAAATCAGTCCCTTTCCGAGTCTTGTTTACGGTTCAATGACAAGATTTTTATTAAAGTTTTCCACCATCATGCTGATAGTGAAATCAAGACTCCATTGATAGCAACTTAAAGAGGTCATATTCTTGTGTACTTCGACAGCTCATTGTTTCTAACCAAACTGAAAGCAAACTCTACAATATTATATATACCCTGTTTAAATGTAATAGTAATTGATGTGTTTAACTGCTCATGTAGCTCTCAAGACGCTCTTCATCTGAGTTCATAATTGGGTTGGGCTGAACTCAGCTGAGTTCATGGCATTTGATTTCTTTAAAAAAATATATGGATAAGGTTAAGGTTGCGTATCTGATCATATAACGCATAGTATTTTTTATTTTAATATCAGTATATTAAAATCACTGAAAAACAAGAGTGCCGCACTGAATGCTCGGAGTCAAACTTCCTCGATTATTCCATTTACTTTTTCTTTTCTTCTTCTTTTCTGCCTGTACCGTCCACTTTACCGCACCATACAGTATGCTGAAGAAGTCATTTCCCTTTCAGAAAGGAGAAATTTAAGTTACAGAATGGACATTGATGTGGCAGCCAAATCCAAGGCCTGGACTTCCGTCACAGAGCCACTATAAAACTGAGGGTGCCACGATGAATGTGAACCCCATTAAAGCAAGGTGGGCGTGTAAGTTCATGCATCAAATCAATCGAATTTATGAAATAATATATTGAACTTAAATATCCGGCAAAAGACATACAAAAAGGATAAAGTTTTTACTCGTTTAAAACAACAAAAATGGACATAAAATATTCCATGCAGTAACCTTACGCAATAAAGAACTTCGATTTCTTTACCCAACTTCACTGTTGATATGGATATCGAAGAAGGTGACCTTTTTTTTAACTATTATTCTTTAATATTTATATTTATTTCATATTGATTTTATATTTATAAATTGTTTCTATTAAATTATCTTAATTTCAAATAAACATCATAAAATTTGATTTTGCTTGGTTTATGCTCGATTATACAAGAATTTATTTTTGTTATGGTATAATTAAGTAAAAAATATTAAAAAAAAATCTTAAATTCAACAGATTTTATCACTCGGATAGTGGATTTGACAGTTTAAGTTATAAAACTCGGATCCATTCAATACATCATTTTCTTAATATTTAAAAAAAATACATCATTTTGGATATTTTAAAAAAAATCAAATCATATTTTTACTAATCGTTCAAGCTGTTTTGAAAACTTTCAAATTGATTTAGTTATGTTAAAGTAACTCTCACGTAGATTAATTTTAAATTTAGATTAGATAAAAAAAATCAAGTTTAAAGATTTTAAAATTGATTCATTAAAACAAGTTTAATAATAATATGAAATAATTTTCTAAACATATTTTTTATGTTAAAAAGATTTTGGTACGCTGAGGGCTTTAAACTAGTTGAATTCCATAGCAATAGCCTGTAGTCTAAGGTCCTCCATTAATTGCTGAATGCTCAAGGAAGGAAACCTCTTGTCATGGGGAAATTGAAATCAGGAGCCAGCAAAAATAAATAAATGGGCCTAATGTAACCAAATGGGAGTCCGGGCCCAGATAACCCAACCCATACTCTCATGGAAAAACTCCAAGGACCTACAACAAAATGGTACGTGCACCTGGAGACCCATTATTATATTATACTCTATACTAAAAAGATTGGATATTCAATGTGTATTTGCTTGCGTTTAGGAGTAGAAAAGTCTTTTTAATAGAACCTATTAATAATTATAATAAAAAAAGGGTTAGACGGTATTTTTATATTTTTGTTTACAATGTAATTACTAAATAATCCTAAGAAAAAAACTTTTTCTTGGTTTTAAAAGCTTTTCAAGTTTTTTATCTTTTTTAGTATAACTCAATTATTTAAATATCCTTAAAAAATAATCTTCCTTAACTCAATTATTTATTGCTTTATTTTTTGTTGCATTTTTTTTTATTAAGTTATTTGGCTTTACAATTTTTTTTTTTATTTCTCTTTTTATTTTGTTATTTTGGAAGTAGATTGGTGAAGTTAAAGCTTGTATTTTCTTTCACAATATTTGTTTTTTATTTAACCTAGGTTTTTTTTAAGTCTAATTTTTTTTATCCAAGTCTCAAGTTGTAGGTTAGTTAATTTAACTCAGTTAACTTAATTTTTTTTATTTTTATATTATATGCAGGTTGATAAAATTAACTTAAATTGATTTAAAATATTTTTATGTATTTTTAATTCAATCTCTATTTTTTTTAACCAGGTCCTTTAATGAAAATACCGTGAATTGACTGATTATATTTTTTAAATTATTTTTGTTTTCATCTTTAATTTTAAATTATTAAACCTTGAACTTACTTTTCTTTCTACAGTTCTTTCATCTCATATTCCAAATCATGTTTTAGTTAATTTAACTAAGTTATCTTATATTATTGCCATCTAAATATGTTTTAATCAAGCACGAAGAGTATTCACCATAACTTGAACCACCTTCAACAAAAAAGTTAACAGGTTAGTGGGGAGGTAGAAATTACCAGTGGGGTGAGACACTCTTTCCAAGAAACTTGACAAAAGTAGCCAAATAACCCTTTAACTTCCATCCAATATATATAGTAATGGTGGAGACAACTCTTTTTAAGAAAATACTTTAATTTATTTTTTACACAGCACACCAATTCAAAAACACACAAAAGAAATAATAATAACAATAATAATAATTTAAAACAAATAATAATAATAATAAAAGTCATAAACACAATCCAACCACGAAAACAAACACCATCACAGTGTAACACGACCAAAGGAGCTCAAAATTTCATTAGCGAAGGCCATA
>Ga0325411_1008723_pt1 | contig 10931 bp, 3 predicted proteins | sample PopdelMetagenome_13_FD_206181 | JGI IMG/M metagenome (GOLD analysis project Ga0325411, IMG submission 206181) | Populus deltoides microbial communities from Bellville, Georgia, United States - Xylem-PdIQD-R4 | ecosystem: Host-associated > Plants > Phyllosphere > Stem > Wood/Secondary xylem...
AATACTTGTTGATGTCACAGCAATTTGTAATCCAACTACGAACAGAAGCAATTTCCTACAACGAGCCAAAGATTCTCGCACACCAAATCTAGATCCCTTTTCGATGAGATCTTAGATTTGTCATCTTCGCATCAATCTGCGTGTTTATAAAAGAAAGGAGAAAGTGTTTAAATCTTTTGATGATAGTGTAGAAAGTGAAGCCATACACAGAGAAAAGCTGGAAGGTTGAATCAAGACTCCCATGGCTGCCGGATCGATTTGTTGTTTCAATTCAATAGATGGAGGTTCGACAAGCACAAGGAAACTGTATACTTAGCATGGGCCTCGATCAAGGGCAGAGCAGAAGCTGAATGATGGAGTGTGATTTGGGCTTCTGCTTGCTTCTTTCAGATATCATATTCCGATTTGGCTGCATGCATTAGCAAGGCCTTATTTTTGGATTATTCGACGATGGGATTTATTCTACTATGGATTAAAAAAAAAAGCGCATGATCCTGGTTTGCGAGGCCCATGCGTGTCTGACTTTTTTCTTAGATATCACTTTATTTTTTTTTTAACAAAAAAAATCCTTTAAAACTAATTTATTAAAATAATATTTAATTGATTATTCAATAATATTACAGTTTTAAAGAAGAATATGGCTTTTGTGATGATATTTTTTTATTATATATATATATATTCTGCGAATATTTGTTTTTCTTTTTACTTTTTATTCCATGAATCATGATGCTGATAAAGAAATAATTTTATTGTCAAAACAAAAAATAATAAAAAAGACAATTTCAAGGAGAAAATATATTTTTCCTCTCTTTCTTATGAATATCTATTATATTTAAATATTAAAAAGAATCGAAGAGTATTAATCTCATTCCCATTTGCTCCTAACTTGATGAGTGTGCTTGAAGTCATAAGTTAGCACCAAGCTTCCATCCATTCTCCTCAACACAAACCTCTCAACCAGCACATAACATCCAAATTTCTTCCAGCCACCAACCCCTCCGAACTCCTCCACTCTCTTCACCGTAACATCACTCCCGCCGCCGCCAAGCCATCCAGCTCTTTCTTGCTCCCACTTCATCCCCCCCACAATTTCTAAACTCAACCCCACACTTGCTTCTCCTCCAACATCGCCGGAGCTCCTAAACCACATCACCCCATCAACTGCATTCCTTTTGTCAGGTGCAACTTCTCTACCTGCAACAGCAACCGTTTCTCTCTGAACAACAGCATCCACAACGACAGAGTTGCCTTCACTAGAATTATATTCACTTGCGAAAATTTGTTCCCATCTTTGTTCCAGTGTCATTTCATAGTACCTTGAAATTCTCATCTGGTCCTTCAGTTTTCCTTCTTTGATAAACATGAAAGGACAATACCAGTTTCCTACAACAACAGGTGCAGAAATTCTTTGTGATAATGGCAGGTGGAAATCTGGAAGGCGGGCTCGGAGATTTCTGTCAAGGCCTGCTGCTTCCTTCAATTCAAAATCACGTGCAGTTGAGGTTGACACTGTCCAGCCTTTTCTCCTTAAGAAATATGGAGGGATGCCATCTGGAGCCACCGATTTTGAAACGTAACCAAACCTTTTACTCTTGCAAATCTCAAATTGCTCGTACACGTCCTTGTGGTCGAAAGACTGCGGTTCCTTATCCGGATTATGTCTACAGAAGCCAAAACAGCACGTTGTTTCGTCTTCCTCTTTAGCATTTGTGTGTGCTTCCCTGAATTAAGGCCAAGTTTAATGCACAGATGCAGTTAGAAAAATCATGTCGATTATGTAAAGAAGCCGAACATAAAGGATTTTGATTTTCTAAAGCTTCACGATCACATAATATGAAAAACAAATAAATGGAAACTGCGACTTGTGATTATTAAACATACCCTTTATGCTTCCCTTGACGCTCGATCACGTAGTATCAGTTGGAAGACAGTGGCCGATTTAGCACAGGGATGAAGATAACTTGGTTAGTACTGTTAATAGTCTGTCCATTATTACCTGTGCTTGTCGTCTGTCCATTATTACCTGTGCTTGTGGTGTAGCTAACTGTTAGATTCTTGTTCTGCGGGAAAGGCAGGTCTTTGACAAAATCGATCTTGGAGCAGCAAAAACAACAAGTAAGATCAACTTCTTCATCTTGTATTATCAATATACCAGAATTTGAACCTTCAGGAGGAGCTGACGAAAGAGCTGAGGGATTTCTTTTGTACATCGAAAGAGGCCTAGTCACATGCATTTTTGTTCGAAAACTTTCTTTTCTGTACTACTACTTTTCTGCTTTGAAATTTGTAATGATAAGGAGTATTTCTTAAAGCAGTATTTATCTCAGCTTCTTAATCTCCATGTCTAGATATATATAGAGAGAGGGGGGGGGGGTGTCAAAGAGAGAAACTGTGAAAAGTCTATAACAGGCACGGGCAATTTAAGCAAGGAATAAGAATCCTAGCAGAGGTAAAACATAGACAAGTAAAACACGGTTCTGTGATATTTGTAGGCGGTCAAACCGGTTGATTAGTATTAATTGGATCCAAAATGTGTAGCAGAATTTGTCAACAAAAGAACAGACATGGACGAACAACACGACAACTGCAAGGAGGTCCAGAATCTTACAACCTTGCAGCAAACCAAGGACCAACACGCTGTTACTTAAGGTTGACCTGATTGGATGTTCCAGGTTACGGACCAGTTACATTCTTGGCCTGACCCTCGACTAATTCTTATCTGCTGATACTGTGGATAAGACCAGTTGACATCAGGTTTCAGTGTTAGAATAACTAAAGAAAGTGTGCACATCACTCTGTTCCTATTTTTGACCAAAACAAAAAAAAAAGGGTTCCCATATCAGAGCATTTCGAGGAGCCATGGAAGCTTGAAAATGAGGATTAAAAAAGGGGGTCAAGGTCATGTTAACGTGTTGATTAAACTTGAATCCTTCTATGACTTGATATCAAAGTACCAGGCGTTTTTTTGTCATCACAGCCTCTCCTTCTCCAGAAAATCTCCACTCGGCCTGCGAAAACACAGGACACACCAAGTGTCGAGACATAATTTGTTGTCTTTCAATAATCTCTTGCCAATTGAGGTTTAAAAAATCGATATTTTGACGAATTAAATGGTAGTACGAGGTACCCAATCACCTCAAATAATCTCCCATATAACGAAATAGAAGAAATCTTAAAATTATAGAGAGAATTATGGTTTAATAAACTCTAAAAGTAAATAATTGAATATTAATAGCAAATTGTTTTGAATAGGAAGCTAAACTGACCTAACTAATAAAAATTAAATTAAGTTACTATTACAAATCTAATTAGAAAAGGATTCAGAATAATAAAAAAAAATATTAAAAAAAATCCAGAACATCAATCTATTATAATAAAAACTGGCCATTTATAGAACAAAATAGATAGAACATGATTGTAAAATTTATCCAATTTAACCATTAATTATTAAATTAAAAATTTATACTAATAAAAAAATTATTTATTTTCATCATGAAGCTAAATTAACTCGTTTGGATTTCTTTTTAGATTTGGACATATTGATATATTCTATGGACGTAAATACTAGATGTTTATATGACATTTACTATTGAGAAATTTGAAGTCAGATGACAAAAAGAAAAGAGTTTCCTTTATGAGTGTGTTTTTTTTCTTCCCACAAAACCAACTTGAAGAAATCTCCTTACCTTGTCGAGCATCTTGTTGTTGAAAACCAATTTACTAAATTTTTTTATATATATTTTATTATTATTTTAGTATGTTATATTAAAAAAAAATATTATTTTCATATATTTTTAAATAAAAAATAATCGTTATTATTATCTCAAGACAGTTAATTACATAAAAAATTATAAAATAAAAATAAATAAATAAAAGTTAAAAACGATTTTGACAGGCAAAGTTAGCAAAGCTGGGGGGACACGGTATCAGCAGCACCTAACCAATACATGGAAAAAGAACGGCAAAAAATATTCCATCTGGCCTGAAGCACTTTTTGAGAAGGGGAATCAAAGTGCTTTCTGAGAGCCATCCTTGGTGATGTACTGATGTAGGTACAATCCAAAATGCAAGTTACAGATCTTATTCCCTCATTATTTTCAAATGGAGTCCATGAACTTGGATTTCTTTGTACTTTTTGAAAAAGAAATAGAAAAGAAAATCAGCATGTTAATCAATGGGATGCATCATTCATTGACTACTGTTAAATTCCGTCTTCTGGCCACCAAAACTTGGCTTTCATTCTTTCCCTGGTTTAGGAGGCTTCTGTTTTCATTGCACAGTCGTGGCTTCAGGTCCATCATTCAAGACATTTTATTGAGATTTTTTATTCAGGAAGGTAACTGGTTCTGCCATGAGGATAAGAAGAGAAGGAAACATGACTTCGTAGAAAATCTAGAAGAGCATGGCCAGTGAGGAGACAGAATCTGCAGGGATCTGTGGACAAGCAGCTAGCTTTGTAGGAGCAACTTGATAAGGTCATGAATCAGGAATGTCTAAGAAGAAAGAGCACTAGAAGTACTATACTATGAAAGCTTTCAGAGAGACATTCATGAAAATTCACACATCAGCCTAGAAGGCATGCCCTCTCAACCAGTGCACATCCAAGTCAACCAATTGAGATGGAAAACAAAATATATTTCTAGTGATCATATTTCTAGTGAACTCAAGGCTGTAAGTTAACTTCTAACACCAGCAATTGCATAGAATTATCATCCTTCAATTCTCCACACAAACATTTATGCCCTTCTCAGAATACAAGTAAACAATTTAATTCCTGCTAGACCTCTAATTGCTCTTCAATCAAAGAATTGTGCACAAATCTAGCAAATACAAGGTTTCTACAGCCGCCCACTATTTGAATAAATGAGAGTGAAAATGAAAGTAAAATGACAATCTATACCTCAAAGTATTATCTACGCTTTCAAAAAGGCAAATCTTCGCTTTAATCCTAGTGTCCAGGACTTACTCGAGATTGCAGAACCTACCAGGCACTAGATATAGCACTCCGTTTGCTTTGCATTTAAACAGCTTCTGAAATTTCGATCTCACTGGGAAAATTCAGACAATGGTCTGAAAAAAGAGGTTGCTCTACTAAAATTAAATTTTTCCGAAATAGTTCCAAGCCACCAAACATACAGATATGTACAGTTCAAGAGCTGACTGCTGATCAAAGGAGGGATGACGTTTGGATCTGGTACCTTTCAGCTTAACCAACATAAAGCAATAATAGCAGGAAAATCACACCACCGCAGAGGTTGTACGGCGAAGATCTGCAACACCATTGTTGAATTTGGCACTAAGTTGTCTGCCCTTGAAACTTGCATATCTTCCTGGCTTTGGCAGAAATAGTGAGCTCAGCATTTGCTCCAAAGTCTGCACCGAGTATTTTGCATATTTACTGGAACTTCCATCTAGCTCAACCAAGGGCCCATAGCTCTGCATATAGCTCCGATAAACAGGTACAACTGCCTGCACAATCTGCTGGCATATCTTATCCCTGAGATCTCTATCTGGCACAACCCAGCTGGACTGCCTCTTATACATTTCATCGAAAGCTTCGTTGAAGTTTTTCAGCCTTTTCTTGACAAGATCACGTGCAGTGGCACGCCCACCTGAGAACAGAATCAGGCCTTCACGACTTAAATGACCTGGAAGCTTCCCCCAACTATCTCGCAAGAATATTGCAGCATAATAGTCTTTGTACTGTTCATGTTCTCTAAACCAAGAATCCCCTAAGAGATCCCCAACCTTTGTTCCCTTCAAATGCTTGTATAAATGATAGTGATTGTTCATGGCAAAAAGGTTAGATAGGATAGAATCTTCATAAGCCTTTGTCCATGTCTCCAGATTGAGATCAATGGCTTTAACTATGTTCAAAACCTCACTAACAAGAATCCTCTCCTGAAACTTCTCGTGCTTCCAACTTCGATGAATGAGCAGAACCTGGTTCAGGATAGGTTTGTAATTATCCCCAAGCAGCTTATTACAGTAATCAGTAATGATGCTCACCAGTATAGGGACGTTCCCATCTGGAGGAGGTGGAATCTGCCTCTGCAACTCCACCTGAACAAGAAGTTCCCAGAAAATCTCAGCTGCCCCATCAATCACCCTCTTAATGAGATCCCGTGTGAGATTTTGGATTTCAATACAGGCTGCTCCGCCAAAAAGCCTGTTAAAATCCAGCCTTAATCTGTTCAGTGACGCAAATATATCCAACAATTTCAGAAGCTTGATTGGATCTTTCTTACTTTCTGTAACAGTCTTCCCAAATTGAAGAAACGCAAGAATGCCAGTATGGGCAGCTATTTTGGAAAAGCATCCCATACAAACATCCAAGCCAATCCTCTCAAAAACATCGTTACAAAGCTTGTACTCCGCTTCAAACAGGTGCTTCACTGCAAACTCCAAATGCTTGCCCCACTGAGCTATATACCCTTCTATGCTCTGCACATCATTGAATTCAGCTATTGAGATCTCAAGGTAATCCAAATCCAGCGCCTGCAGACTAGCTCTAACATTCGAACTACGAACTTCAACATATATTGACATGCACTTTTCAAGTCTATTATTAGTTCTCAACCTCCCAAGAATGGCTTGCAACTTGTGTATAACAGACACAGGTAATAGTGATGGTGCAATGACTGCCTGTTCACCAAGATCCGGAGATGATGACATTGGCAGTGGCACACTATGTTCTGTCAAAAGCTGCCGAAACGCACCTTCCAATTTATCCAACGCAGCATTTAAAAGCCCGCCATCAAGACGAGCTCGTTCATCATCACTTTGCGATTCCCTAAGACCCTTCAATGACTTCTTCAAATTCAAAAGATGCTGCTCATCTGCCATAACATTATCCTCCAAATACTCCAATATATCATCCAGCCACTGGATTGCTAATCCACAATTATCCCCCAGAAACCTCAAAGCCTCCTCAAGTCGCTTTAACACTGACAAATACCCAGGAAGATTGTTCCTTGGATCCGATAACGACTTCTCCAGTCCATGAACTGCATCAAAAACCTTAAGAACCGCGGCTGCAGGGCCAATGGCACAGTTAATATGACCCCCAGCAGCAATAAGTGCTTCCTTGTCCGCACGAATGGGGCGCACTGCCGCCTCTAGAGAAGGCAATCTTTGGTTAATCTCATCTAATCTCGGCCCAGCCTTCTCAAGAGAAAACCCTAAAGCTTTCGACTTCTCTAAATTTAGCTTCAATGACTTCCTTTCAGCTATCAAATTCTCAATCATATCATTACCATCAACATCACTCCTCCCTAGTTCAGCCATTACAGTCCTAAACTCTCTAGTTACACAGCAAACCCCTAAAAAATCAAAGATCTTAACTTCCGGGTTCCACACAAATTAAGCTGAAAAGGCCTTTTATTAAATCAAAATTCTGAACTTTTGCTGGAAAAAGCTAAAATTAGCAATCAAGATTTGATCGTTTTTTATATAATGATTTTGGGTTCTTTAGGTAATTAATTATTATTAACCAGGATTCATGTAACAACAAATCTTCATGTCTACAATCTTTAACCAAACTTCACCAGTTTCAGACGAAACTAAAGACTAACAAAGCTAACATCACAGGTAACTAACAAACCTTAGGGAAGTTTGTCTTTTAAGGTAGACAACAGAATGTAAGAGTGCAAGAAACTCGCTTGATGAGATTTGCTTGGTTTTTTAAAGCTTTGACAAGCTTGATAGAGCGGACCCGGTGAGTCAGAGAATCTGATGAGCAAGAGAGATTTTAAAGAAAACCCTAAATCTTAAGAGGGGGGGGGGGGGGGGATCTTTACAGGTCTCTCTTTTGCAAGGTCTAGTAATGACTAATGCCACGGTGGAGAGAAGACAGCAAGGCAAAAGGCTTCTCTGTACTTTCGCTTAACTCGCTGGTCGCTATCCCAATTCCTGTAGTTTTATTCTCTGTCAAAACGACCTGCCGGTTGCATCTTGTAAAGGTCACTATTACAATTTTTTTTTTCCGGCACACCATTTTCTATATCCAAGGATGGCTACCATTGCCATGACCCTCCAGGCTTCAAGGAAGGTGCTGGCATTAGAGAGAATATGGTTAGTTAGTACTAGTTGGCATCATGAGGTAAAAAGCACTGAAGGACTTAAAAATCTTAACCCTTAATCTTAACCGTGCATAGACAGACCAACAATAATGTAAGAGAACATGCCATCTGTAACGTTTTGAATATAAAAGATAGGAAGAGGCAACACAATCTTTAAAACCCTAATATTTATCAAAACCGAAATTAAAACTTAAAAAAACTGAAATTAAACCGAAATTAAAGCTTAAGAAAAATTCCAGAATGGTCCCTGGAGCATAATGAGATATTTTGGACAGAATTAAGGATTAATTATGGTCAGAATTTCAGTATAGTAATGGATTTATGACAATTTTAGTTTGGTCCTCCAAATGGATAAAGTTACAATTTGACCCTTAAAAATATGATAAAATTCAGATTGGTCCCTAGCTGTAATATTAGCTTTTGCAGATTGGTTTGATGAATAATTGAGGGTTATTTAGTGAATTATTACCAATTTTATTATTTGTTTTATTATGGATTAGATTTCAGGAAAACCGTTTAATTTTTGGGTTTTTGAGAAAATTGACTAGTTAGTTCAAAAACATATAGGGTTGTGGAATATAGCCTTAATTAGCTATATTAAATAGGTTATATGTTTTTTCAAGTCGTTCTTGAATATATGTCTACTTTATATTCAGATAACTGATATTCTACCGGTGGGACGTCAATAGGATTTTCTTCGGTGTCTGCTTTTGACTTCTGTTTGTTTTCGAGTCAGGTAAGTAGATAATTTTCCATATGCATGAGAAATATTATAAATATTTGATTTGTTAATATGAATTGGATCATGCTTCTTGATAATATATATGTTGATTATTATCCTTGTTATGATCAAGCATGATCAATTGTTGAATCTGAATTCTTGATATGAACCAGTATATATTTTGAATTGACTTCTGAATTGATAGCTCCTCATTTGATTGATGTCATGAGTTGAGCCTTGAGATATGAACATGTCTGTTTGATTATGATTATGAACCTATGATATGCCAGTCAGAATACTCATGCTAACAGGATAGTATTAGTCTTTGTGCACATCGTATCTGAACCCTAGTTGGTCGAGGGAGTCACCAATCTATGTGGATTGATCATCCCACAGTACGGAGCCTCATGCTCATTGCATTTTGATTTTCTGACGAGTTTTATCATATGATCTTCTTGTTATGGCCAATTTGAGAAACATTTCTATAAGAACCTAAAGCCATACTTGTATATATATTTCTCATTGTAGTATTACCTCGTGTGTGTATTGAACGTTATCTACTCACTGAGTTATTGAACTTACCCTCTCCTTATTTACCTTTTCAGGCTTATAGCTTGATAGCAGGTCACTTTTGTTGAATCTTCCGAATCTGCTCTTTTGATAGTAATTTGTACCTTTCTTTATGTCTAGTTAGCGCTCCAAAACTATGAAATTATATGAACTCTTGTATTAAGACAATTAAATTATATTATGAAGTTAATTTTGTTAATAATGCTGCGTTGAACTCTGATTGAGTTAGGAGAAGTTTGTGTGTAAGTTTGGGTTCACATAGGTATGGAACCTTGCTTATGTGCCGGTCATGGATCCGGGATTCGGGTCGTGACACCATCTTTGTCATGCAAGAGATCAATCAGATAAAATAGAAGTAATGATAATAAAATGGGAGTGAATTTGATCAACACCAAGGGTTTTACAAAAAGTTGGCGGAACAAGTTCACATTCAAAGAAATAAATTCTAGTAAATGATACGTTGTTTCAGAAAGCTTAGAACAAACTGGAGGCTGGAGATGTTTGCATTTGCATCAGATTCCATCCGTGTTCCCCTTCTCTTAGTTTACTTGGTTGTTGCACTTGCACAAGATTCTTTCTTAAACTACTATATATCCCGAAATAATGTATGAATTGAATGGATCAAGATGGCCATTGGCCATAAGCATTAAGCAATCTTAATGACTATAAGGGGGAAAAGAATTCCCATCCAAAGTAAAAAAAGAATGATTTACGGAGTAACATGATTAGCTTGCTCTTGTAAATATTGGAATATTTCTTCTGCGAACTCGAAAGGAAAGAATAAAGGGCATTTCTTGGGGAAGACGAGTATCCCAAAAACCATCATGAAAGCAAAGCTCTTTTGCTTCAGTACATGAAATTAAGAGATTCCATGGCCTTTTCCAATGCACTATATATACATCAAGTAATAGATCATATGAAGCACCATCAAATTATAAGCTCCCCTTTTTTATTTCTCCTCTTTTCTCAACCAATCAATTACTGCCTATATTGCACATTCCCAAATTTATAATCCTTTTATTTCAATCTTATCCTCTCTCAACCATTCCTTAGTTCTGAACAATATGGCTGATGCTCTTGTTTCCGTACTATTGGAGCAATTGAGCTCAATCTTTATTCAGGAAGTGCAACGAGAAGTGAGGCTCGTCGTTGGTGTCAAGAACGAGGTTAAAAAGCTTACCAGCAATTTCCAGGCCATCCAAGCTGTGCTTGCCAATGCAGAGGAAAGACAGTTGAAGGATCAGTTGGTCAAACATTGGTTAGATCAGCTCAAAGACGTATCTTACGACATGGATGATGTTTTGGATGAGTGGGGCACTGCAATTGCAAAATCGCAAAGCAAGGTAAATGAGCATCCCCGCAAGAATACAAGGAAGGTATGCTCTTTTATGATCTTTTCTTGCTTTCGTTTTAGAGAAGTTGGTTTGCGTCATGATATTGCTCTTAAGATTAAAGAACTGAATGAAAGAATAGATGGCATTGCGATTGAGAAAAATAGGTTCCACTTCAAATCATCTGAAGTTGTAATTAAACAGCATGATCATCGGAAAACTGTTTCT
>Ga0325411_1008724_pt1 | contig 10931 bp, 4 predicted proteins | sample PopdelMetagenome_13_FD_206181 | JGI IMG/M metagenome (GOLD analysis project Ga0325411, IMG submission 206181) | Populus deltoides microbial communities from Bellville, Georgia, United States - Xylem-PdIQD-R4 | ecosystem: Host-associated > Plants > Phyllosphere > Stem > Wood/Secondary xylem...
TTACAAAGCTCAGAACCTTCTCGCGAATAAGCTCATCCGTGCTTGGTTCTTCAACAGTCCCAATATGCTTAAATAAGGCAGACAACGATGCTGCATAGCAAGAAGAATAAATACATTTGAGAAAAAAACAAAAGGGAAAAAAAGAACCCACAACAAAAAGCACGCTAGAAAACGTGTATGGTGCCTGATACAAGCTTAATTGAGAATAATCAGGTAAAATTTTTACAAGTTCTCATTTTCTTTCTCTTTTTTTTTTATTTTCTTTCTCCTAGGTGAAGGTGTAGAAATCTATTAATTTATTTGCCAAGAGGTGCAACCATTGACAAATAGTTGAAACCATGATAAACTACCAACAAGTTCATTTACTATATTTCGTCTGAAATATGTCCAAATTAGTAATTGAAAAAATTAAACTCATCCTTTTAGCAAAAATGCTTCCCAATATTCCACTGCGTAATCAACTAAAAACCCAAACTTCTAAGAATTCAGGTTGATTTTTCCCTAAATGCCCTTCTGTTTCACCAATATCTAATTCATTCTGGTGTGCACCAAATGTAGAATTGTAGTTTAAGATGAGCCGGTTATTAACAAGATGGATTTTACCATTTTTTTTTTTCAGTAAGTGTTATTAACTCCCCAAATTTGGGAAGAGGCCCACAATTATAACTGGATTCTCTTTGAAAGAAATACTATTCTCTTTGAAACAATTATAGTTTTCAAGAATCTGGTGGCTTGATGCCAACAAGTTAGTTTACAAATGTACGCTTAGATAGCAACAACACCAATTGCAGCTTTTCAAAGATGTTATTCACCATTGCCCGGTCCTATAAAGACAACATTTGCCTAAAACAAAACCATGACATTTCCACCTTCAAGGAAAGCTCTACACGAAATAGAGGTCTAAAGCATGATAACTGTTAATCTATATAAGTTTTAAGAATGTATAGGAGTTGCAGAAAAGCATGCTACATTTATGTTGCATGAAAACAGAAAGCACCCTATGTCACTATGAAAAAAAAAGAATTCTTGTAAAAGCATATGCTAATTTTCCTAAACTTCCATCCGACATTCTGGCCAAGTTGGAATTGTACAAGATTTGTATCCTAGAGTCCAAAGATAGTTAATATATACTCATTTGCACATTATATAATATTCATCCAAATTATTTCATCCATCTTAAAGATTTACCTTTCACATCCTGCCTCAACAGGGACATAAGGGCTTTAAGCACTGCATCCCGCTCCACAATTTCCTCTAAAACCATAAAGAGGAGTCAAAGTCAAATCCCTACTACACCAACAAAAGTCCCTTCTCAAAAATCTTATTTTAGAAAATCCAATTACCAGCTGCAAGGAGTTGCACAAGAATATCCACAATTTTTGACAAATACTCCGGCGTATCCTTGCAAAATAGCGGCAGTCCCCTAATCGCTTGCACCCGGACCTGCACAACCAATTAACACTTAAATCCATACAGAAGCCTAAAATCCACTTTAATTTCAATTTGTAAACATATGCGTAACCAAACACTTCCAGATACTAATCCTTCAAGCAAGCACACAATATAAAAACCCTGCACCAATGCACCATGTTCAAAAGACATGGTTTCTAACACAAAAAAAAAAGTAAACTAACCCCGAGCTCTTCTTGTTCAATCAAATCGATTTGCGTCTCGACAGCTTGACTGGAAAGCTCAGGGAAGAACTTGAAGAACCTCGGGATTAACTGTGCCGCCAATTGCTTCGCTTTTATGCTCGTTTTTGCTGCATCCATAATCCCCTGGTAATCCTTCACATTCTACCATAAATAACGAAAAAGACAAAGCTGTTAAGATCACCTAATTATAAAATAATTTAAATAAAACCCTAGGGTTTTACCTGAGACTTGTCTTTGGACTCACTGAGTCGCTCGCCAAACTCGTAGAGCTTCTCGATGTGGCTGGCGTCGTCGGTGGCGGTGGCGGTGGCGGCAGGGTCGCTCATTTGGAGAGAAACTGGGAGAAAGTGAAATTCAAAAAAAAAAGTATTTAGATTGAAGAAAATGAGTAGTATTTCATTGGATGAGAAGATTTATTTATTTATTTTTATACTATCTATTCATTTTTATAAGGAAAAAAAAAAGTGTTTGAGAGAGAGAGATTTAAGAGAAGGAGACGTACAAGAGGAGCAGTTTCAGTTACTAGTAGAGGAGGGAGAGAGAGTTTCAAGGGTTTTTGATTGATAGCCAAAAGAAAGAAGAAAGACCTTCGTTTATCCCGCAGGTGCTCTTCCGAGGATTTAACGGCGTCGTTTGTTTTTACGATTGATTCAAAACGCAAGTTTACTCTTTAATTTTAATTTGTTGTTTTTTAAGATATTTTTATTTAAAATATATTAAAATAATATTTTTATTTAATTTTAAAAAAATTATTTTTAATATTAATATATCAAAATAATTTGAAAATATAAAAATATAATTTTAAATAAAAATAATTTAATTAAGTTTTTATAAAACATTGTTTGTAACATAATTTTAAATATTGTGAGTTAGATTTAAAAGGAATTTATTTTATTTTATTTTTTTAATTATTTAGTGCTATTGAATAATTATGTATTTGGTTTCTTTAATTCAATTTTTTTATGGTATATTAAATGGTATGTCATGAGAAATATAGATTTTATATTTATTATTTTTAAATTTATCATATTTTTTATTCCATAACATTAAAAACAAGTGAAGGTTTGACCTCCACTTAATTATATATTATTTATTATTCTTCTTTGGAAACATATATTTACATATATGATGTATTTATTTGAATTGTGTTATCTATAAAAAAAAATTTTAACTTATTTATAGATTATATTTAAAGTTTATATATTATATTTGCCATTAGTACTACAGAAGTTAAGGTTAAGCTTTAGTGGAATCTCAAGATGGATTGTGTATGGATTCTAATGAGGTTTCAAAATCCAAGAAGTTTAGGAATGAGGTTTATGTGTTGGATAATCAATTAATTTTTTAGTTTAAGCAATATAATTCATTTTTCATAGCCAATGTAGCTAATAGCTATTACTTGTAAAAGATCTCCTTTAATAGATGTAAGAACTCTCAAATACTTAAGTTAATAATTTTGTAAAAAGAAAAGATTTAGATATATATATAAACAGATGAATAAGCATAACCAAGTTCGAATAAGGTTTTCTGTATCTACCTTATAAACAACAAGGTATAGTAACAAAAAGGATTTGAGAATTCAATATTAAACAGAATAGTGTTACCCGACACTTAATATCACTTATTAATGTTAAAAGCATAATTATAAAATGAACAACCATTAAATCCAATGAACAAATTATCAATCAAATCTTAACTCAATAAATACAACAAATCAACATTCTCTTTTAATGTATTTATTTCATGGGAAACAAATTCATTGATAATCAACATTGTTACCTATTCAGCAAGGCCATTTTTATTTTTAATATGAACCTTGGAAGGTGTCCAAATGGTTGTGTCATACCAATCTAATCCCTAAAATAAAATCATGTATTAACAAATGATATCCAAGATATTTTATTCAAAGTGTGTGTCTATGTATGTGTATGTATGCATTGTTGGAATTAATTTTGAAGTTCAAAGTGTCTTTTAACTCTTTTAAGTGTTTTCTAGGTACATATAACCATTAAAGATGTATTTATCTTTTAAGTCTCTTGACTTATCTTATACAAGTAAAAATATATACGTTCAATTATTATATTAAAGTCCAAGTCTATTTAGACTTCTTCTTATTTGAGACTAACTTAATATAAGAGTTCCTTACTTTTTTCTAACATGGTATCAGAGCTAATTCGATCTAGTGAGGCGTTTGAGAAGTTAAAGCATGTTTGTAGATGAAAGAGTGGATGGACAGGTGACATCCAAAAAGAAAAAAAAATAGAAATGCAAGATGATAGAACCCAACAAAAAAATTAAGGCATTACATCAAGAGAGATAGAATAAGCTTAAGAAAGAGGCTTTGTGCAAGTTGACAACTTCTTGTACAAAAGATGGTGTGATACAAGAAAGAGTATATATAAAGAGAATAGAAAACTCTTAGAGTGCGTTTGTTTCCTGGAAACTGGTTTCCGAGAAACCACTTTCCAAACTTTACTGTGTTTGTTTGTTATTAGAAAAGTTGGTCAACGGAAAATACTTTTCAATCAAAGGAAAATTTCGCTTGGTTTCTAGGAAAGTGTTTTCCTTTTATTTTGAGCAGAAAACACTTTTCGAAAGTTGTGAAAAATTTAGAAATGTCATATTATTTGTTGATTATATCAAATTTGGTCCTCAAACTTTTGATTGCTATATATATTTTGTTTTGAATATTTGTTTTTCAATTTCATCCCTTAGAATTTAATTTATATATTAACTTTGGTCCTTATTTTTATAATTGTTATTTGTATTTCCCTATCATTTTTTAATTGAAATTTTTTATCTATCAAATTTGGCCCTCATTCTTTTGATTGTTACTTATTTTATTTGAAATAATTTATGAAATGTTAATTATTATTATTTTAATTTCTTCTTCTTTCAATTTTTTTATTTTTTAGATTCGATCTCTATTATTTTGATTATTATTTATTTTATTTGAGATAATTTATGAAATTTTATTTTTTTCAATTTCAATTTCATTTTCATTCAACTTTTTAATTTGTAAGATTTGTTCTTCATTATTTTAATAAACTTGAAAAAAATAAAACATTAATAAGTTATTTTCCCTCATTTTTCATGATATAACCAAACACTGGAAAGTATTTTCCAACTTATTTTTCATTATACTACCAAGCATCGGAAAATAATTCACTTTCTTGGAAAGAAACTACTTTTCAGCAAACAAACGGAGTCTTACTATAAAAAACGATAAATGGTCAAAGAGCCATGACAGAAAAAGACAACAACCTAAAAAAGAGTGAGTCAAAATATAATAGCAACTTGAAGAGCTAAATCTTGAAAAGATATGTTTGGTTAGAGAATTATGGAAGCAAACACAAAATGAGAAAAATAGTTAAGAGTAACCATATAAAGATATACAATTATTAAAGAAATGATGATGAAAGAGATGGCAATGAGATGCCATTAGTAAGGCATGACAAGATGATTCTTCATCAGAATCTAAATTTTAAGAGTTATGAGACTTTTAAAATTAAAAAGGAGTGTTGAAAATAATTTTTAATTTAAAAGTATCTTTTTACTCTCCTAGGTGTCTCCTGGGTACATATAAGATGTATTTATCTTTTATGTTTTTTGAATTATCTTAGATTGGTATAAATATTTGTTTTCAAATATTGTATTCAAGTCCAAGTCTTTAAGGACTTATTTCATGTTATTTAACATCTCTAAGCATATTTTTTTATGATGATTAATCTATACTTACCATTCATATATTTCACCACAATTCTTTGTCACCACGTCATATGAACATATTCCCAAGAAAGATATAGCATGGAAGATGTCTAGAGAGAGGATGGAAAAATATATTTACTTATTGTAATAAATGCAAGGACTAAAAATTAACATATGCAAGGACTAAAAATTAACATAAGAAAAATTGAAGCAAAAACAAAGTAAAGCACTAGCGATTAAAAGGAAGAAACACAAGAATTTTGAAAAGAAAAATACATATCAAACTTCCACGACCTAATCTATATCAAACAACAAATGATAACCCCGAATTGATGTTTCTTTGTGATGTGAATTTCTTCTCTCTTTTTTTTTCTGATATAGGAACACTAAACTAAATTAGCTCAAAATTGATTGTTGTAAATCTTTAAGGTAGCATAATTATATTATAAAAATAGTTTACCAAAATGCTTGTCATTTGATGACATTGTTTCCTCACTAGAGTAATTATCACGAGACTAAAATACAATTAGAAGAATATAATCTACAATTCTCTTCACTTCTAAGAATTCAAAGTCCATATAAATTTGCCTAAGAAACAAATAACAAAAGTCAAATATATGTTAACCTATCAAGATCCAATTCCATCCTTTTCAAATCCTTTCCACCACCATCACTATGAACTTTCTCATGCCCAATACCTAATGTAAACATTATTTTTCTCTTCAAGCACCCTATTTTTCAAGTACCCTTCATGCCTATATGTTTTTTTTTTTTTTCCTTATCTCAAACCAATACCTCCTTCTTAAAAATCACTCTATTTTCTACTAACCATATACTCATTCTCATTACACCACTTATACTTTCACAAACTTTGATAAATCACCACTAGTAATATTACCCATTAATCCCATGACATTATGTTAATGTAGATTGAAATATCACACATAGAGAAGAACTTGATACATGCATAGACATTTAAGCAAGTAGAGGATTATATACTACTTGAACTTGTTGATTCTATATATTAAACAACCATATCATTTGAAAACTTACTAACCAATGACTTTACTATACATAATCATTTTATGCCATTTCAATATTATTATGCACCATATTGTACCTTGTGCTAGGGCTTTATTAATTGCCTAACATGCATTGATCTAGTAATCTAAAAGGTATGTTTTGTCCTTAAACTCTTAATTTTCTCAATAATTACCCATCATTTCTTGGTAAATTGTTTTTAAAAAAACTAGTACCTATTAAATTAGTATTCAATTCAAACTTATTTAACCTAAATGAATACCTTTAATTATTATCAATTCCACACAAAGTAAATTTTTTATAATTTTGAACTTAAATAAATTGGTAACCATTAACTTATCCATCATTTCATTTCTAACACACCTAAGTTATAAAATCACATTCAATTCCATCAAGTGATAAATTCAATTTATTTCTCTCAAATTCTAAACAAACCCTAAAAACAAATCGTACATTAATACAACAAAATTATCATTACAAAACAAGTAAAACACTTAAATATACAAGAAAATTACAAATACTACAAAACAATTTCAATAAATTAAATTGAAACACAAATGGGTGGGTTTGCTTACTTGGTGGAGTGAAGCTTGATAAGGAATAAATTCAAGAGAGGGAAGATTATGCTATTAGAAAGATGTTACATAGGCACTGACGAGTTGTGGTGGTCAAATTTATGAGGTAAGGCTATCAGATTTTTTATGTGATGAAGGGGTTAGGGTTGCTGTGTTTTCAAATAAAAGAAAAGGATGAAATGAGGAAAAGAAAGGATTATCGAGTTATAATTCCCATTAAAAACGCTAATGAAATTTTCATCAACAATTTTGTTAGTAAATTAAAACGTCATCAAAGCCAATGGAATTGTTGATGATTTTTTTTATTCCATCACCGTTTCCATTTGAAATCAATGATGAAAATTTTATGTCATCAATTTCATTAGTAAACCACGAAAAAATATTTTTCATTGATGTTTTTATTATTTTTTAATTTTCTAGTAGTGAAAACAATAACATATAATAATCATGTTCCATAAGATTTTGTCTTCACAAAATGAAACCTCTTTTATTTTAATTTTTCATGAGCTTTCCAGTCCCAAGACTAGGTAATGATGCAATACTTAGTTTATTTATGTGAGTTTAAACCCCTTTAAAACTTTTTATATGCTTTGCTTAGTTAATAATTCAATAGCATACTCAAATTTGAATCCTTTATTATTATAAAGGAACAAAAGAAGACCAATTTACAGAATTAAAGTTGAGCTTAGTTTATATCAATTTAATCTTGAAATTATCAATTTTCAATCAAACACGATAATTTATAACCTTAATACAAACAAAAAATAAAAATAAAAAAAATGCTAGTTTATTACTATAGAAGAACAGGTCAATAAGACATGTTCATCCATAAAAAATTCATTTGCTTCAGGAGTTCAAAACACCTCAACAGACTCTACTTTTTTAGGAGTATAACTAATAATTTTAAACTTTGAATTCATACTATGTATAGGTAATTAAGAAGGATAATAGTTAGATTTATGTTCTATCTAAAGTCCTTGCATATACATAATTCGATCAAATATAATAAAAGTTTAAACATTTTATATTTTTATGAAACTTAATACTCTCTACATAGTATCTGAGGGAGCCATTAAAAGACTATTGTCTACTCTTTTTTTTAAAAAAATCATAAATGACCTTTCCATCATCCTATACTTCCAATAATTCTATTGACCTTGTTACTTTCATAACCTTTCCAATCTTCAACTTACAATTAGTATCTTTTTTAATTTTAAATGACCTTTTCTACTTCTAATACTCTATTGAATCGGCTACTTTCCTAACCCTCTTTAATCTTTCATTTACTATCAATGTCAAACTTAATTCCTTCAACTATCATGTATGGAAAGCTCAAGCCCTACCCTAATTCCAAGGCCAAGCTATTTTTTGCTACCTTGATGGCACAATCACACCCCCACCTAAAAAAATAATGTTACTCATCCCAACACAAGTGTTATTATTAAAATTCTCAATCTTTAAAAAGATTAACGACTTCATTAAGATTCTTTAATCCTAGCCAACATTAATACTTTGCTTATTGAAGATGTTATCACTTAAAACTTTTCTCATTGAGTAATCATAATTATATCCTCACTAAAGATCATACATTCACACCTAAATATCTGTAGTTATGTTTAAGTGTCCGAAAAGATGAACTATATGTATCAATGGTTTCTATCTGAACTACTCAATCATTGATCTTTATTCACGATGGTAGGCTACTCAATCATTTGTCACCACACATTTTCCTTCTCAACATTCCTTTTTGTTACTCAATTCCTATACAATAATTCCAGAAAAAGTATCGTTATTAATATCTCCTCCATTTGTTTTAAATTGATATTCATGAAATCTAAACCTTTTTACATAAACCTTTTTTAATTTAACAAATATAATTTTCATATTTATTTTCCATAACTTATATTTGTATCTCACGCTATTTGAATTTCAAGGACATAATGCCATGATCTTGCATATTGTCTACCCTTTCCAATTAAACACATTAACTCTTCATTGCCTCAAAAAACCTCTTTTACTTTATCCCAACTTTATCTTATACATCTATTTATATATGCCCAAGTATAGGGTTATTAACTAGATATTCAAATATGAAGTTACACAGTTTCTTTTTTCATACCTTTATCTCATCAACACACAATTTATAACATTTTATAAATTTACTCTTAACAACATAATGCCCCCATGTTCCATACTTAGCCGACCCTAAATGCCTTATTCTTCCCATCCATTCATTCCAATTTCTATTTCAAAATACATCCTCAACATTATCACACATTTTACAAGCCAACATATAACAATAAATAATTTTTAATTTATCATAAAATCTTGAATCAAAATACATTTGAAATATAACTACAACTAAATATAATAATTAATTTCAATTTGAATCATCATCACATGCTAATTAAAGACATACAAGTAAACAAGTATTCATTTTAATTCCAAAACTTCTCATTTTTCACTTTTTATATAGGCTTGCATTCAAAACAATATCAAATTTTCATTCTTTAATTATTCATTATGTTGAGTCATTCCTATTCTATTCTATTTCACTCCAATTACATCATTTCATCCCAATTTTATATTTTTCTCAAATTTCATCAAAGAACCATAATTAAAAAAAATTAAAATTTCATATAAGACTCGTTTATCTTCATTTAAGCTTGTATAAATAAGTTTAGAACTCTTTACTCAACAATTAAATGATATTCATATGCTAGTCAGTCAAAATTTTCCCACCTTTTCTCCTATCTCTCTCAAATTATCATGGTCTCTCTCTATCTCCTCTTTATCTCACTTGACTTCCTTTTAATTCCTGTGCTTAGTGTGTTTAAACACTCATTCTCTCATCTAACATGTTCTAATTCATGGTTTCTCTTAAAATTCTAGGTAATATCAAGAAAAGAAGAAGAGCTCTCTTCTCTTTTTATTTCCATCCATAATTGTTGGTTATAAGGAGAAGAAGTGCTGAAATTTTTGAAAAAATTACAAATTTACTCACTCTTGTTCCATAAGTATTTTGAAGTATATCCCTCGGTTCTCGGTATAATTTGATGCTTAAACTGGTCGAATCTAATCATATTTTCCCTCTCTTTTCTCTTGGAAATTTTATTTCTTTACCTTAAAATATTTATTGTTACATTTTATTATTTTTCTCTTCTAGCATCCTTTTACCATTCCTCGTATGATTTCATACATTTTAAGGTAAAAATCTATTGTTTCCTACCTATTTATCACTTATTTAACTCATTTTAAAGTTTATTTACTTATTCTCTACTTATTTTATTTTCAAGTTTCGTTGTTTTCAAGAACATCGACAAAAAACATTTAAAAACAATGTTTAGATGTAATAAAAATCTTATAGTCATAATAACTTTATAATTTTCTATAAAAGCATTTTTATTCCACAGATTTTTTCTATGTTCATTAATCAAACATTAAATTTATTAATCAAATATAATTGAATATTAAAAATAAAAAAATCATTAATAATAAATATATTTTATAAAAATAAAATCAGTGCAATATATAATTAACCGAATCACTACATAACATATTTACTAATAAAAATATTATTTGGATTGGTTTGAAATTAGATTGGTTTCTTCAAGTTTGTAATATAATATTGTAATAATAAATATTATATTATTAAAAAATTAAAGAAATGTTTTTTTATTTATTTATCAAGTAAATTCTAGTTTGCAAGTGAAGGTGGATCATGGCTAGGTTTGTTTTATAAGGTTATAGTAATCATGTATATCAACAAGAAAATCCTAACAAAAATAGTAAGAATATTAGGGCACTAATAAAAAGTGAAATTCTGTTACTTCCTTTGGCACCATTATATCACTAACTAAATAAAAATCTTGTTTCAGCCAATCTTCTTGGCACTAATAAAAGTCACTCTAGGAAGTCTCCACTCACGGCGATGTGCGTATATGCTCAAGTC
>Ga0325411_1008728_pt1 | contig 10927 bp, 7 predicted proteins | sample PopdelMetagenome_13_FD_206181 | JGI IMG/M metagenome (GOLD analysis project Ga0325411, IMG submission 206181) | Populus deltoides microbial communities from Bellville, Georgia, United States - Xylem-PdIQD-R4 | ecosystem: Host-associated > Plants > Phyllosphere > Stem > Wood/Secondary xylem...
CACATCAATATATCTTGAGTTATGTCAGCATCAATATATCTTGATGAGATCTAATAAAAGAAAAATACTTGATTAAATTTTTTTTAAAATCCACACATTAAAATAATAATAATAATAATAATAATAAAAAGGTATTCAGATAACGACAATCGCAATATATATAAAAAGAAATAAGGTTACACTGTTTATTTAGTTTTTGTTGAACCCTAATTGTGACCTTATGAAATTGTCAAATAAATCAATAAAATATGATGTCATCATAATACATTATCCTCAAGTATTTAAATAATACAAATATATTTATTTAAAATTGTGATAATCTAATAGTATTTTTTTTAAAAAAATAAACTATTTAGTATTGTTATTAAATTCAATTCAGTAAGTCAATCTTAAAACTTCATGATCTGACTCTTTCTCTAATCTGGGTTTAAAACTAATCTGAATGGAAGTTGTTTTTATATGACTCAATTGACTTGGCGGGCCAAAAACAACTTAAATGACTGGTAAAAACGTGATTTGACTTTAAAAACATTCAAAATGATTTTTGTTTTAAAAAAATATTGAGACAATGACATATTTGATTGACCAATGTTTCGCAGTTTAATCGACAAACCCACAACCTGGATTATTAGAATTCATAAGATTTAAAAACTATATTTTATAAAATTATTTTTTATTTAATAATAAGATAATAAAAATAGATATTTATAACATTGAGTACCAACCAAACACTAAAATATTTGTTTGAGGATACGATAATTTTATAGAAAGCAAGTTAAAATAAATTATAACAACCAATTTAAAATTAAAAAATAAAATTAGATAAAATATTAAATAAAAAAGATAGAATTGTACGGTCACTCTTTCAACATTTTAGTAAGGATTCAACACTAAGGTGTATGTTGTTACTAATTTATTCACAATAAATATTGGTCTCTGTCCAACGAAAGCTATACATCCAATTTTTATTTTAAAATTAGCTTATTATTTTTCTATATTTTTATCAGGATTGGACACACGCCAGTCATTTATTGGTCTAATTTTGTTTACCTACACCCACTCTAACACTAACGAAAGGGCCACACCAAAGACATTATATAATATACAGAGACTTTATATAATAAGACCATATTGTAATTAATTAGCCAACATATTTGGCTTAATAAATCTAGTTTAGTCCTTGTTGTTCTTCAAACCACAATTCGGTCTCAGCAAATAGAATCTTAGCAATTTAATCATAAAACACAATTCAAATAAAGTTAAGAAGCTTAATTCTTAATCAATTTAATATTGGAGAATGAAATTAAAAAAAATTAATTAAAAAAAATGATCTGAGTTAACCTACCAAATCCACGATCCAGGTTATGAGATTGAAATAACCTCATAGAAAGTAGATTAAAACAAATTATAAAAATTAGTTCTCAAACAACCCAATATTGAAGGATAAAATTGAAAAAAAATCAATAAAAAAATAAAAAGTAATTCGAGTCAATCAGGGTTAACCAATCAAACTAATGACATGAGTCTTAAGACAGAATAACCTCACAGAAAGCAAACTAAAAAAACAATTCAAGTCAACCTAGGTCAACTTACCAACCTTAAAATTTGGGTCATGAGCCTGAGATAACCCCTTAGAAAAAAATGAAACAAATTATAAAGCACAATTATCAATAAACCCAATGTTGAGGGATAAAATTAAAAATAATCAATTTTTTTAAAAAAACTAAAAAATAACTCGAGTAAACTCGGATTAATCCACCAAATTTAGCTCGGGTCATGAGATTGAGATAACCTTATAGAAAGAAAACCAAAATAAATAAAGAAGCCTAATTCCCAATTAATAAAATATTGAATAATGAAATTGAAAATGTTAATTAAAAAAAAAAAACAAAGTTGTGTCACCTAGGTTAACTTGCTAAATCTGTGATCCAGGTCATGATAGTTAAATCAAAATAAATCATTAAACTCACTCCTCAACAAAACAAATGTTAAATGTTGAAATTGAAAAAAAAAAACAGGTCAACTTGCCAAACCTGGGCCTCAAACCATGAGGTTAGGATAAAACCATATCAAACAAATCAAAACAAATTATAAAACTCAATACCTAACAAGCCAAATGATGAAGGATAAAATTGAAAATGAAAAAAATTAGGTTAACCCGTCAAATCCGTGATCCAAGTCATCATGCTAGGATAACCTCATATAGTGAAAACTAAAATAAATCATGAAGTCCAATTATTAACAAATCAAATGTTGGAAGATAAAATTGAAATTGAAAATAAAAACATAAATTAAAAAACGCTATTAAAAGAAATAATGTTTTATGAGATGATGCACAATGAAAACACCACATTTTTTTTTATAAATATTGAATAATTAAATTGAAATTAAAAAAAAATATAATTAAAAAAAACTCTATTGAAATAAATAATATTTTATAAGGTAGTGCACAGTAAAAATATCACATCTTTTAGTGTTTTGTTACTTTAAAAGTTAGTCATATAAACTTACAAAAACAATATTGTCATTGTAATTATAATTGTATAAAATAGGGATTCTCTAGAAAACCTTTAAAAATCATGATTAATCTCTAAAAGTTTTACAATAATAAAGGTTTGATAAATAATAATTAATCAACATAAAATACATAACTTTCAAAAACTATATAACAATAACGCTAAAATAGAGTTGATTTAACACTAAAACGCTATTAAAAGAAATAATGTTTTATGAGATGATGCACAATGAAAACATCACATTTTTTTTATAAATATTGAATAATTAAATTGAAATTAAAAAAAATATAATTAAAAAAAACTCTATTGAAATAAATAATATTTTATAAGGTAGTGCACAGTAAAAATATCACATCTTTTAGTGTTTTGTTACTTTAAAAGTTAGTCATATAAACTTACAAAAACAATATTGTCATTGTAATTATAATTGTATAAAATAGGGATTCTCTAGAAAACCTTTAAAAATCATGATTAATCTCTAAAAGTTTTACAATAATAAAGGTTTGATAAATAATAATTAATCAACATAAAATACATAACTTTCAAAAACTATATAACAATAACGCTAAAATAGAGTTGATTTAACACTAAAATGTTTTTTTTTAATACTATCACTACCAATGGATTATCATTTAGAAGAATTTTTTTTTAATAACATGTATTTAATAATCAATAATTCACCATTTTTTTTAGTTTATACTAGCAAACTATTCAAACTACATTGTGATCGAGATAAAAAAAAATTGAATGTAAAATATCTAGACTAAGAGAAATTCTTCAGCATTGTCATTAAATCTGGTCCAGCGAGTCAAATTTAAAAATCCCCTCATCAACTTCTTGTCTACCTTGAATTTCAAATTAACGTGTAGTAGATGTTCCAACATGACCTGGTAGATTTGCCAAGTCAAAATACAACTTGGATAATTGGTAAAAACATGATTTGACTTTAAAACATTTAAAATGGAATTTAACAAAAATAAAATTATTGAGACGGTGATATATTTGGTAGACCAAGGCTTCACAACTTAATCCGTTAAATTCACGATCCAAGTTATGGCCTCTATGAGGCTTAATATGTTTTTTTAATTATTCTATACTTAAGAAAAGAAAACAAAAAATAAGAAAAATAAAACAAATTATGAAAAGAAATTAAAATTCAACCAAATATTGAAGGACAAAATTGAATAAAAAAGAAAGAAAAACAATAAAAGTCCAAAATTGATGAATGAAATTGAAAAAAAAAAAACTTAAGTGCATGAGCTTGGGTGGCCAAACACGCATGAACTTCTTTTTTTTAGTGGATGACATGTCATCCGCTCTTGCTTTTTAAAAACAATATAGCCAACACGTCACTTGTTGTTGCTAGAAAGGTGGTCGGAAGATCCGAGATGAGGTTTTATGGGCTAAAAATCCATTTTTGAACACATACCATAAAAATCTCTTTAAATCACTTACCAACCCTAAAATCAACTAAAAAAAAGAAAAATGATCTAAATAAAAAAATAATCAAAATAGAACCTAATCTCCTTTTGCAGACATGTTTATAGGAAAATCTCACCATCATCAAACTCTTTTCATTAAAAGAAATATGTTGTTACAAAAAACAATAAGTTTTATTGTCAAAAAGTGGTCAAACCCATTGCTTTTTTTCTCTTTGTTGTTTTCAGGCGACTTTCTTTCTTTTTTCTCAAAGTCAGGGATTGAAAAATACATTTTTGAATCTAAATTAAAATTATCAAGAATTTAGAATTAGGCATATATTTTTCTTTGAGTTTTAAATTTTAGTCATTTTTTTAATTTGATAATTTGACCATAATTTCAAAATTGATTCCATCTAATTTGGCTATAATTAAATTAAATTAAATAAAAAATTTTAAAATAAAAAAATAAAGTCAGAAGCTTCATTGTTCATACGAGCAGTGAAGCAAAAACTCCAAATATTTTAATATAGAAAATAATTAATTGTTCACTAAATATATCTCAATTTCGAAGTTGATCATAATTTTTCAACATACCTCATAAGTTTGATTCTTTATTATTTTGAACTAACATAAACATATCAAATAATTCATCACTTAATTTTATAATTTTCATGTATAAATTTTTAATTAAATTTGAATAAATGAAACTCAATGTCTAAAATCACATTAATGCACATAAAAAGAGAAGGAAAGTTTGGCTAATATAGGTTGTGTGAGCACCTTTCAATTTAATTTTTCATTCTTTCAATTATATACTCTTCTATTTAGATTTTTTTTGGTGTAATAAATATTTAATTACATGTTTGCTTTTATTTTTTATGGACTAAAATCAAGCATATGCATAAATATATTTAAACTCAAACATAAAATACATAAATGATAATAAAAATTACAAAATAGATATTAAATTAAAAACTTAACAATTAATATTGATTGTATTTAATTTCTTTCACTTAAATTTTCATAATTAATTAACAAACTAAAATAAATTTTATAAGATGTTGTTTGGTTTGAAATTGCACTCCAAACAGTACTTCATGAAAAATTTAATTTTTTTACTTAAAATTATTTTTATATATTTTTGGATCGTTTTAATGTGTTGATATCAAAAATAATTTTTAAGAAATAAAAAAATTATTTTAATGCATTTCCGAGTAAAAAATATTTTGAAAAACAATAATTACTACACTCTCAAACACCCCATAAGTTTATTCTCAATAACCCATGACCCCAATGCTAGTTACACCATAAAATAACAGAAAAATTAAAGAGGAGTCTAAATAGCCAAATTCTATGTTAAAAGGCTAAAATATTATTTCTCTCTTAATCTTGATCTTTTTTTGTGTGTAGAAATCGAGGCTAAAGCCCAAAACTAAAGTGAACGAGGAAACACAGTTTCAATTAAGTCATAATACAAAAACCAATACAAACCCTCTAGAGGGTCATTAATAGTCGAATAATCCCTAGAAAATGAATGTCTGGAAAGACCAAAGTTAGCGAGCCAATCAGCAGCAACATTCGCCTTTCTATAAGTATGTTGCACTTGAACTTTCCAATCTCTACTTGGAGCTTCTCGAGCTTTGCTAATCTAGGCAAAGTTAGCATCAACTTTCAAAAAACTGTTTCGTGATCAGACCCACCACTACCATGGAATCAGATTCTAAAATAATTTTGCACAAGCCTAATGACCAAGCCAACTCTAGCCCTATAATCACAGTCCATAACCCAGCCCAGCACAGACTGAAGTACAAATCCTTATGTTAATAACAAAACCTTTAATCTAAGAACCCATGCAGTCTCTAATTAATCCTCTCGCAACTGCATAACCAGGGTTACCCTTACTATATCCATCCACATTTAATTTCATCCATTTCGAAGGTGGGTACTTCCATCCCATAACATCTATCTTGTTAAAGATTGAGGTACTAGGCTTCTTATTAAACTCAGCTCTTATTATATCTATAGTCAAGCACCAAATGGCCATTGAAAGATGGCCCACCACTCTTGGGGTTTCCCTTAAAATGTGACAATTCTGTATTTCCAAAGGAACCACACAATGACTCCAAATAAGACATATAAACACCAACCTTCTTTAGTTTTAACTTTACTAGAAAAATTTGATAGCAGCCACACAAGCATATCCATGGCAAAAAAACCAACAATATCACACGGATTCATAATTTTTTGCCACATATCCCAAGCTAATTTGCAATCCTTAACACATGTAAAATGGTCTATATATCACCACTGCCACAATGACAATTAGGGGACCCATTCATATGTCTTTTATATCTAATCTCATTGGCCATTGCTCTGTTATGGATAACAAGCCAAAGGAAAGTTCTAATTCTTTCAGGACCTCTCCTTCTACAAACAAGACACCATAAAGGCTTCATATGAGTCATGTTATCACAAGAGTTGTTAAGAGAAATAAGCTGACTTAATAGTTAGCTCACTGTTAATGGAAAGATTCCAAAAGAGCTGATCCTCATTCAGTTCCGTACTTGGAGGGGGATAACTTACAAGAGTCATCATAATGTGCATCGATAAAAGATGCGCAAAAACATTCCATCTCCACTGATTGTTGCTGGAAACCATTTCTACCACAGACATGTTGAGCAGTTTTTCAGATAAATCTTAAGCCATATATCTAACTAGAGAGCCAAACTCATCCAACCACTCATCTTGCCAGAACTTGACATTTTCTCCATTGCCAATAGACCATGAAATACCTTTAATCACATGAAACCATTCCTTGCAAATGGCTTTCCAAAGTGGAGAGTCTATCTGCTTAGCTTGTATTTGAGGAATGTTAGCATTAGTTCTGACATACTTACTGCGCATAACTGAAGTCCATAGACTATTAGTGTCATTAATGATACCTTATCCCAATTTCATTATGAAAGCTTGATTCATAGAATGTATTCTTTTCAAACCCAAACCTCCCTTATCTTTCAGTTGGCAAATAGATTTTCAATTAACAAGATGAGTTCTTTTAGCCTCCAAGTTGTGTCCCCCTAAATAAATCCACAACAAATGTTTTCAATTTCAAAGCAAACTAATTTAGGCAGTAAAGTAGACTGCATAGGATATAAAGAAACCGTAGCCAGAACTAACTTGTACAAAATGATTCTACTAGTACGAGACAACCGATTAGATTCCATGTCACCAGTTTCTGATGCAAACTCTCTATAATATAACCATATGTTTGCTTGGTAATGCGTCGATGAAGAAAAGGAACCCCTAGATACTTACCCAAGTCATGAGTAATACCAAACCCATATTTGTAACTAAGGGTTCTAACAGTAGAATAAGGAACACCTTTAGAGAATTTTTTTTTGGTCTTTTCAACACTTGCTCGTTGTCCTAAGGTCGAAAAAAAAATTATGACATTCTAGAACTTTATCCAATTGCCTAAGGTTATTAAAGTCACGATTTGACTCGTAAAATTGTACGATTTTACAAGTCAATATATGTTTAACGTGCCAAATCGCTTTAAAAACTCGAAAATGGGTGAAATCATTAAAATCAGATGAAATTGCATAAAAACATGATTTCAAGACCGTTTTAACGATTTCAGCAGAAAACATATATTGCACTGCAGTAGTGCAATATATGTTTTCTTCAAACCAATAACGACATGCCAGTTGTCACTCATCCATGTTTTACCCTAAATTCTTTATCTCTGAAGAGAAAATCTCTGAGATCAACGACTCATGGCTTCTTCTCATCAACAGCGATAGGCAGCAGCAATCTCGCTCTCCTTCCTCCGCCATACCTGGCCCTCCCTCTGCTCTTCCATTAGTTTTTCTTTTTCTCGTGGAGTAATATTAAATGCTCGCATCTCCCACTCAAGAAAGAAAGGATCGTTACTTTTAAGAGAGAGAAAACAAACAAACTCTCAGGGGCATTGCAGTATCAATATTACTATCTTAGCGTAAAGCAATCATAACTGATTCTACCTCTATTTCTCTGATACCTAATTTCTCCACTGCAAATTCCTCTCCTCGGCTTCTCCATACAATAACAATAGCAATTCATAGACGTAATGTATCACTATTTGATTTTATTTTCTTTCTAATTTGTTTGTCGTTGTGTTTTTTTTTTCTTTTTAGTGGATTAGGTTTAGTTGTACTTGGAATCGGGGGAAATGGGGCTGATTTCAGGGATTTTTTGGGGATCATCTTTAGAATCGGGTTGATGGTTGGATGCCTGGATGGAAACACATGATGCAGTACCAAAGCGCCAGAAGAGTTGCTAAGGTTCGTTAATTTTGATTGAGATACCTATCGTTTTCCTTTCTCTCTCTTTATTATTTATTCCGTAGAAGTTGCTTGAAAATACTGTGAGGTGCATTGAATTTGGAAAGTTAAATGCGAACTCGAATTTATGTCTGTAGGCAGTTGATATAAAACTTCTCAGAACTCAACAGAGATGATTTGAAGAAAATATGTGGTGATAATTTTTCTAATTGGATAACTTTTCCTGCTTTTGAACGGGTCTGTAATCTTGTCTAATTAGATACTCTTTTATTTTAAATTGAGTTTGAATTCTAATTAATTTCATGTTGTGTTGTCATTTTAAAACTTGTAGTATATTTTTGTGAAGCTAAAGGATAACATATAAGGTATCAAGAAAAAAAATCACCTTCTGCATCGTTGCATGGTTAGGATGTGGTTCACTACTAATTCGTACTCTGGTTGCATCTTGCAGGTGAAATGGCTAAACAAGCAATTGGGCAAATTATAGCCTTTTGTTGCAGAAGTAAGATTCTTGTTTTTTTTATTCTTATTATATTTTTTGGCTTACAATTAGGTGTAATTGGGAAAAAAATTTATGTATACTAGTAAATGTTGTTCATGTTTAGGCAAAATAATAATAATAAAATCCATGTATATTGATAAGAATTATAGGAAGGTAGAGTTTGTTGTAAAAAGAGTAATGCAGATCAAATATTTTGTAAAATTTTACTAATAACCGAATTCTCTTGACTTTTCTTCATCCACTTTGAAAAGAAACCATCACTACACTTTGAAAAAAAATTTCTTATGATTTTACGATTCGAGTTTATTTTGCATTTTCTGTGCCGTGTCAAAAATGTGTTTTTGACAACCTTGCGATTGCCCCTCATTTGCTTCCGCAAACAATAACATATCATCTGCAAAGCATAAACGAGAATTTTTTTTTTTTACCTTCTCTATGAATCAGTTGTGACAAGTGTTCCAAACATAGCACAAGGATATAAAGAGACAAAGGGTCCCCTTTGACGGATTCTCTAGCAAGAAGGAATTTTTCTAAAGAACTCTTAGAGTGTGTTTGGTATTGCGGTAGCTGTTGTGGTTGTGGTTTGAAAAAAGTTTTATAAAAAGTACTTTTAGTTGAGGTTGGTTTGAAAAAATAGGTGTTTGGTTAATACTGTGTTTGAAATTGAGGTTGAAGAAAAAGTAGTTTAATATGTTTGGTTAACAATGCTTTTGAAATTGAGGTTATAAAATAATTTAAAAATATATATTAATATTAATGGTTTTAAATTTAAATATTGTAGAATTAATTACTCCTATTACATCATGAAATAAAAAATACTTTATATTATTCCATTAAACTATTTATAATGTCATTACATACAAAATTCATTCGATAAGAACTACAATTTTCATAATTTTTTGAGCGTAGATAAAATATTATCAGGTTAATTCACTTTATACTGGTGTTTTTTTTTTAAATGTTAAAAAAATTAACACACTAAAAAAAAAAGAATTTCACGTGAACAGTGTATCATGGTTGAATTGAGAGCCGCGCAAGAAAGTAGCATTTTTCTGCTTTCCATCTGCTTGCGTTTCGCACGCAATTTATGGTGGGACCATGCACAGTAAATCGCTTTTGTTTTGTTAACCAAACGTTTGCTTCGTGTGTTTTTGACAAAACGCAAACTCTAACGCGTAGCCAAACATATTCTTATTCCACAAGACACTTAAATAAATAGTTTCAATGCACTTCATAATGATTCCCACTATGCTTCTTGAAATTCTTGCTAATATGAGAGTGTTTCTAATGAAATCCCATCAAAGCCTATCATAGGCTTTTTGTAGATCCACCTTAATAGCCATCACCCCCTTCCTCCTTTTGAAACTACGCTTTTACGAATATGCCTAAAATTTTTTCTTAATTTTATTAATTAAAGTTTAAATATAACAAATATTAGTTTTTCTTGTTCCATTACCAATTCATTAGGCCTAAAAAACAATTCCAACTCAATCATAAGTGATTCCAACTTCTTTTGTTTTTTAGGTTATCTTTGCACTCTTCAGAATCACCAATATTCATAACAACTAATCCCTCCATTGCCATACTTGAGTTCCTCATTATAATCTATATGAAAGAAAAAAAGTTCCTCTTTATCATTTCTTTTAGGTTATTATTTGAAGAAAGCATTTGCTCATAGGCACTAGAATTTAAAAGGCATGGGTTGTTTTCTTCTTTTGCTTGCATATACTAATGCCATGCATGCATGGTTTCAAAGTGAGTGGACTTGGAGCAAAGTTTGGATCATAGATAGAGGGTCGATTCAGATTAATTAGGTTAGGAGTTGATTTATTTTTTAAAATTAAAATGATATTATTTTAATAATAAAAAAATCAATGTATTAATGATTAAGTTCTAGTTGAATCTATATTAATCTAATCAACTTATTTTGTTTTATTTTTTTTTACGTGGAACGGTCTATAGTCTATAGTCTATAGTCTTAGCTTGCCAGTTTTAAAACAAGGGACGCATGAAATGAAATGAGATATTGATTGATATTAGGAGCGAGAATAACGCTGTACCTACCACCGAAAACACTGTCTTATACACGAAGGAATCGATATTAACCAATTCAATAATGACATTCACGTTTGATGGAAGATGAAAAGCTTGGGACTAAGAAATCCA
>Ga0325411_1008732_pt1 | contig 10925 bp, 5 predicted proteins | sample PopdelMetagenome_13_FD_206181 | JGI IMG/M metagenome (GOLD analysis project Ga0325411, IMG submission 206181) | Populus deltoides microbial communities from Bellville, Georgia, United States - Xylem-PdIQD-R4 | ecosystem: Host-associated > Plants > Phyllosphere > Stem > Wood/Secondary xylem...
ATATTATCGTTGTCTTAAACAAATGTCATGTTATTTGATTCATGCTCGATTTTTTGAGAGCCTATTTCAATTGAATCATTTTTATCTTTTCTTTTTCAATTTCATCATTTAGTATTTCATTGATTTTGAATCCGTCTTCAAAATTTATTTCGGTGACATTATCGCAGTCTCAAATAAATATTCTAGTATTTGGTTGGCGCTCAATTTTGGAAGTGTTTATTTTGGTTATCGTAACATTAATTAAAAAATAGTTAAAAAAAATAAAAACAAAGTTGTTAAATCTAATGAAGTTCATGATCCAAATTACGGTTTGGAGGGTTTGGTGAGTTAAGCCATAAAACCCGAATCAATCCAATATGTTACTATTTCAATATTAAAAAAAATATCATCTTAAAATATTTTCAAAGTTAAATCACATCGTTTTACCTGTTATCCAGATTGCTTTGAACCCGCCAAGTCCACGGGGTCAGGTCGGGGCAACTTATAGGCGGGTTAATTTTAAACCAAGGAATCTAGTCGATAGATTTCAAAGTTAACCCACTCGGTCAAACCCCTTTTGTCCCTTTTTTCTTTTTTTTAAAAAAAATCATCTTCCAATTTTTTTCTTTTGATTAAATCATTTTTGACTTTTTTCTTTCTTTTTAATTTCATTTTTCAATATTTAGTTGATTAAAAAATTTTCCTTCTAATTTATTTTGGTTTACTTCCTATGATATTATCGCAATCTCAAACAAATATCCTGGTATTTGATTTATGCTCAGTTTTATGATCCTTTTTTATTTGTGTTATCATATCATTGAGTAATAAATAGTTAAAAAAATATATATATGTTAAACTCGGTGGAATCCATGATCCAGGTAGTGGTTTTAGTGGGTTAAGTCACGAAATTCAGAGCAATCCAATATGTCGCTGTCTTAATGTTAAAATAAAAATAGACACCATTCATGATATGGGTCGTGGGTTAAGTTGATTAGGTTATGTCAAGAATTGAGTCGAGAGGTTTTAAGATTGACCCACTAAATCAATTAAAAAATAATAATAAATAATTTTTTATGATCTAAATATCTTTTTTATATTTAAAATTATATTAATCCTACCCACAATGAAGGGTATCGAACTAGTAGATGTCTATACTAATTGAGTTTTTAAAATTAAAGTGTATGTACGTATTTACTTTGGTCTATTAAATAACATAGGTTATTGAAATTTAAGTAATCCATAAAATTTGACAGATTATCTTTTTATTTGTAGGTTTTTTAATAATTCTTTTGTTATGACTAAATATTCACAAAAACACAAAAACCTAAAAATTGTTATTTTCATTTTCATTGTAGACAACTCATCTTATTATGAATTGGAATAATATAATAATTATTTTACCATTTCAATAAAAAAATTATTGAAATTACTATTGGGGTTAATATGATATTTTAACAAGGTTTATTAGTCATTAATTATTATCAGAATGATTGGAGACAAACAAGTCTTTTAACATTTTTTAAACTTAATTCAATGATTAAATTATCCTTAAAAACAAAAAAGATTTAAACTGACATCTGGATTTTCTTTTTAAGTTTTAATTTTTAAAGCATAGAAAAATTACTAAATTATCCCAGTAAATATTTTTAAACTAGCATTTAGGAGCTTTTTCATATTTTTATTCTAGTTTTTTTAGTTATAATTAAGTTGACTAAGAGATAATTTGGTATTTTAATAAATATAAAATATTATTTTAAAACCAAAAGTGGTTGGCACGTGTATTGCGTGTGCCTTTGGGCGGCATATACTTTATCAATTGACAACTAAATGTAGGCTTCCACAGTGGCTTTGGAAGCAATGTATCAAGCTTTTCTAGATGGCGGGACACGTGTTGGTGAAAGGTTGATGGTGTGGCTCCGGTAGACTATTTTTCTTCTCCTTTCTTTTTTTTTCTCCTTGCCTCAGGTTTCGCATTTACCATTCTAAAAATTAAATATGTTTTCTCAGTTTTTTTTTTTATTAATTTGGATGTTAATTCTTTTAATTGCTATTTATTTTACTTTTAATATTTTTTTATTTGATTTTGATTTTGATTTTCAATTTTATCCTTAGAATTTGATTTTTATATATACAATTTGGTCATAATTCTTTCAATTTTTTAAATTATTTTCATGATTTAATTCATTTTTCAATTTTTTCCATCATTATTTTATTTAATTTAATTTTATACTAGATTTGGTAATTGTTTTTTTGATTGCCATTTGATTTGTTTTTTAATCCCTTATTGATTGAATTTTTTTTTTCAATTTCATCCCTCGATATTTAAATGATTGAGAATTTTGCTTCATGGTTTTTTTTTGTGTGACTTCTATGAGGTAATTTCGATCTCATGAATAGAGTCATAAGTTTTGAAAATTATCCGGATTTAATTTTGGTCTTTTTAGGCTCTTTTTTATAATTTCTTTAATCAATTTCATCATTTGACATTATATTATTGAGCCTTGAATTTCATGATTTTTTCTTCTTTTCTTTCTATAAAGATATCCCGATATCATATCGTGGGTCACAGGTTAATCGAGTTAATTCAAGCTGACTCGAGTTTTTTTTTTATTTTTTTTTTCAGTTTTGCATTTCATCATTTAGTTTGCTTGAAAGTTGACCTCCATTGTTTTATTTAATTTCTTTTCTATGATATTATTATGGTCTCATGAGTAGGCTATAAATTTGACCTACTAACTTAAGTCGAGGTTTTTGTCCTTTTTTAAAAAATCCAAATTATTCTTCAACGTTTGATTTGTTGGTCATTAAGCTTAGATTTTTTTTTTCTCTTTATGAGGTTATCCTATTGTTATTTAATTTTTACTTTGTTATCAAATAAAATTATTGAGACCTTTTACAAATATTTAGAAGGTGTCTTTTCATAATATTAACAAATGTTCGTTTTTTATTAGTTATTGTTTTGTTTTTTATAATCATATTATTAAATTAACCGAGTTTATTGAACCTATTTTAATGAATGATCAAGGTCTCATATTTTTTTTATCCTTTAAAAATAATATCATTATCTAGTATTTTTTTTTTGTTGAAAAAAATATGATTTGGCTAACGGTGTAGCGCAAGGCTATAAACCACCACATAATTTATTTTTTCTTCATCTACAAACCTTAAAGCCCAACAAAGTTTCATTTTATCAAACAAATTACAATAACATATTTGGTCAACTACATTAATTGTTAATGATAAATCCTAAAAAAAAAACTCAACTAAAAACCACATAAATTATTTGAAAGCAAAAGAATAGACCAAGTAATCATAAGATAATGAACTACCACACCATATCTATTCATGACTATTCAAAGGTCCAATAAATAGATAGATCTTGACAAAAGCTAAACAAAAGTCAAATATAACATGTAATAAAATTCATAATATCAAATGAAAAATTACAAAAACATCAACGTATCTCTTTGTTTATTTTAGTCAACATAATGTTTTTAAACATTTGAATAATAAGCAACCAATTTCAATCAAGCTTTCATATATAATTTATTATTATTATTATTATTATTATCAAATACATAATAATTGAACAAAAAGCTATTAAAATAAAAATAAAAATTTATAATAGTCTTTAGAAATCATGTCAAAACCAAAAAATAAATGAGTCCAGTTAATGTTTTTTTGGAGTATAAAAAAATCAAGAAAAAAAAAAGCAAGTAAAGCGTTGGCCCCGGGCAAGTAGCAGGCCAAGGGAGTGTGGACCCGAGGCCAAGCCCTTGCTCCTAACCATGTTTTTTTTTTTTTATCAAAGGAGTGGACGACATATCGTCCACCTTTTTTTTAAACGAAAAAGAAAAGTGATAGACAAGAGTTAGGTTAGTAGAAAAACCTGGTTTTTTATTTTAAGACAATGTTGTTTTATAATTTTTTTAAAAAAAAAATCTTGAATCATTCATGATACATGATCTGGATTTTAGATGAAATTAAACTCCAAAATAGACGAGCTAGAACGATTTGATTCGATTTCATGGACCTCGAGAGAGGCTATATTGCTAAAAATATTCAGTGGAATTGTTTTGAATGGGTGAAACATGATGAATATAAGGATCTGTTTGATAATTGTTTTTATAACGGCATATTTGTCAAATTTACATAAATACAAGGAATAGATTAGGAGATATTTGTTGTGGATGCTTTGCGGGTATATTTGGATATGCCTTGCGAATATTTACTAGGTGCCCTCGCCTTTTGTCTATCCAAAATTAGTCCATCAATTACGAATTGGTTCTCAATCTAGTCCATCAATAACCGTAACAAAAGTACTTGATTGTGAAGCATGAAATACGTTAGCATCTATTTGATAAATTTGATAATTAGAAGACCCAGTTGAGGAATATCTGAAACTTATGAACTTCTATTCTTCTTCTTTTTTCAATAGCTATAATTATAAATATTTCAATTTGAGTATTTCTGTTAGATTTTTTTGAAAAATCAACGAACTGTTCTAAATTAATAACTAGTACTAAAATGCGAGTTAATTACAAAATTACACAGTCTATCAAAAAGAATTGGGGTTTTACCCCAGCCTCTTCACTTTTTCATATGAACAAAGCTCCCCTTTTTTTTCTACATTATTCTCTGATTTTTTTCTTTTGATTGAATTTTTTTAGTTTTTTGTTTTCAATTTCATCCTTCTAGATTTCATTAATTCTAGATTATTTTTATAATTTATTTTGATTTATTTTTTATAATATTATTATTATCTCAAATAAATATCATGATATTTCGTTGATGCTCAATTTTTTAAGATTCTATTTCAATTACTTACTCTACTAAAAGAATTAGGACTTCACTCCAACTCCTTTATTGTTTATATGAACAGTGAAGGAGCTACCCATTTTTATTTTTTTAAATTATATCCTTTAACTTTTTTTTATTGTATATTTTCTAGTTTTTTTTTATTTTATACTTCAGTATTTCATCAATTTTGAATTATTTTTTGTAATTTGTTTCAATTTACTTTCTATGATATTATCGTTGTCTTAAACAAATGTCATGTTATTTGATTCATGCTCGATTTTTTGAGAGCCTATTTCAATTGAATCATTTTTATCTTTTCTTTTTCAATTTCATCATTTAGTATTTCATTGATTTTAAATCCGTCTTCAAAATTTATTTCGGTGACATTATTGCAATCTCTTAATAAATATTCTGGTATTTGGTTGGCACTCAATTTTGGAAGTGTTTATTTTGGTTATCGTAACATTAATTAAAAAATAGTTAAAAAAAATGAAAACAAAGTTGTTAAATCTAATGAAGTTCATGATCCAAATTACGGTTTTCAATTTTATCCTTAGAATTTGATTTTTTTTATATACAATTTGGTCATAATTCTTTCGATTTTTTTAATTATTTTCATGATTTAATTCATTTTTCAATTTTGTCCATCATTATTTTATTTTATTTAATTTTATACTAGATTTGGTAATTGTTTTTTTGATTGCCATTTGATTTGTTTTTTAATCCCTTTATTGATTGAATTTTTTTTTCAATTTCATCCCTCGATATTTAAATGATTGAGAATTTTGCTTCATGGTTTTTTTTTTTTTTGTGTGACTTCTATGAGGTAATTTCGATCTCATGAATAAAGTCATAAGTTTTGAAAATTATCCGGATTTAATTTTGGTCTTTTTAGGCTTTTTTTATAATTTTTTTTAATCAATTTCATCATTTAACATTATATTATTGAGCCTTGAATTTCATGATTTTTTCTTCTTTTCTTTCTATAAAGATATCCCGATATCATATCCTGGGTCACGGGTTAATCGAGTTAATTCAAGCTGACTCGAGTTTTTTTTTAGTTTTTTTTTCAGTTTTGCATTTCATCATTTAGTTTGTTTGAAAGTTGACCTCCATTGTTTTATTTAATTTCTTTTCTATGATATTATTATGGTCTCATGAGCAAGCTATAAATTTGACCTACTGACTTAAGTCGAGGTTTTTGTCCTTTTTTAAAAAATCCAGATTATTCTTCAACGTTTGATTTGTTGGTCATTAAGCTTAGATTTTTTTTTTCTTTATGAGGTTATCCTATTGTTATCTAATTTTTACTTTGTTATCAAATAAAATTATTGAGACCTTTTACAAATATTTAGAAGGTGTCTTTTCATAATATTAACAAATGTTCGTTTTTTATTAGTTATTGTTTTGTTTTTTATAATCATATTATTAAATTAACCGAGTTTATTGAACCTATTTTAATGAATGATCAAGGTCTCATATTTTTTTTATCCTTTAAAAATAATATCATTATCTAGTATTTTTTTTTTGTTGAAAAAAATATGATTTGGCTAACGGTGTAGCGCAAGGCTATAAACCACCACATAATTTATTTTTTCTTCATCTACAAACCTTAAAGCCCAACAAAGTTTCATTTTATCAAACAAATTACAATAACATATTTGGTCAACTACATTAATTGTTAATGATAAATCCTAAAAAAAAAACTCAACTAAAAACCACATAAATTATTTGAAAGCAAAAGAATAGACCAAGTAATCATAAGATAATGAACTACCACACCATATCTATTCATGACTATTCAAAGGTCCAATAAATAGATAGATCTTGACAAAAGCTAAACAAAAGTCAAATATAACATGTAATAAAATTCATAATATCAAATGAAAAATTACAAAAACATCAACGTATCTCTTTGTTTATTTTAGTCAACATAATGTTTTTAAACATTTGAATAATAAGCAACCAATTTCAATCAAGCTTTCATATATAATTTATTATTATTATTATTATTATTATCAAATACATAATAATTGAACAAAAAGCTATTAAAATAAAAATAAAAATTTATAATAGTCTTTAGAAATCATGTCAAAACCAAAAAATAAATGAGTCCAGTTAATGTTTTTTTGGAGTATAAAAAAATCAAGAAAAAAAAAAGCAAGTAAAGCGTTGGCCCCGGGCAAGTAGCAGGCCAAGGGAGTGTGGACCCGAGGCCAAGCCCATGCTCCTAACCATGTTTTTTTTTATCAAAGGAGTGGACAACATATTGTCCGCCCTTTTTTTTTTTAAAAAAAAGTGATAGACAAGAAGTCATCTATCACAATTTAGAAAATAAATGTGCCTCTCGACTCTCAAACCCACGACCACTTATTTGACACTCATCTAACTAGTTGAACCGATAGTTAAATTTATTTTAAAATGATTAAAATAATATATTAAGATGTTTTACTGATAATACAAACAATAAATCATTTAAAAGACTCTAGTCTTCTTTTTAATAGGTTAATATTACGAGATAAAATTGATGGATTGGACCCGCTAATGATTTACTCACCTTCTATCATGTCATGTATAAAAAGGTAATGTTTGGTGTTATGATAGTTGTTGTGTTTTAAGGTGTTTTTTATTTGAAATACATTAAAATAATATATTTTTTATTTTTTTAATATTAGTACATTAAAAGGATTAAACATTATAAAAAAAATAATTTAAAATAAAAAATAATAATTCAATATGGTACATAAAAACTAACAACTTGCGATGTAAAATAAAACAAAACTTATCACTCCATGCTATGCAAAAGACGGAGCATGATTGTGCTATCTCGGTGACATTCCCATCAATTATTCTCTCATGGGAAGTCGTTTCATCATTACTACAATCATTAGAACAGACAATCTGTCATCTCAGGGATCATATGCTCTTATTACCACTCTTCCATGCCATTAGGGTTTGGATTTTATTCAGATCCGAATATCATTCCTGCTGCTATTTACAAGAATGGCCCAATAAGCAACTCTAATCTTGGGTCTTGTTTGAAAACGCTGTTTAAATTATATTTTATTAAAATTTAAATTTTATTTATTAAAAATTATTTTTATATATTTTAAAATTATTTTAATATCAAATATAATTTTTTTAAAATAAAATAAAATATTATTTTAATACATTTCTAAACAAAAAATACTTTAAACTGCAACTGCTATCATACTTCTAAACATATTCTTAATTGCAATACTTGAGGTAAACGAATAAAAATAAGAGGGTATTTAAGAGTGTGATGCTAATTTTTTTTAGAAGTATTTTTTACTCATAAATATATTAAAATAATATATATTTTTTATTTTTAAAAAATTATTTTTAATATCAGAACATCAAAACGATCTAAAATCATAAAAAATATTTTTAAGCAAAAAAAATAAACAATTCAAAATTTAGGGAAACACTGTTTGGAATGCAGTTCCAAATGGCCCTAGGAGGTGTTTGAGACAGTGATAAATGTTGTTTTTCAAAGTGTTTTTTTGCTTAAAAATACATTAAAATAATATTTTTTTTAATTTTTAAAATTCATTTCTGACATCAACATATTAAAGCGATTTCAAAACATAAAAAAAAATGGCAAAACTACTATGTCAAACAAATACAGATGTATGATTGGAGATAAAAAAAAAAAAAAAAGGAGGTGCTGAAAGATTTTAGGACAATAATGAATAATAGGAAAGGAGGGGAAGTCTCTAATGAGAAATGAGAGCAAGCCATAAACCCTAGTGCTCGGTTTCAGGTTTCATTAATTCATTGATTATATATATATATATTGTTGGCAACATTTATATTTATTCTTGTAAAAAAAATGTGTGAAAATCCATTTAATGAAACCTAAAACTAGTTTGTGTTAGAAGAAGAATCTTGATTGTATGAACACTTTTGAAAGGGTTTTTTTTATTCATAAAGAAAACATTATTTCTCTAAGTTAAATAACCAACTGAAAATATATAAAACCAATAATAAAACACCTTTGATTTCCACACAAATCCCTTTTTCCTAGCATGCATATGAGTTTTGAGTGTGTCAGCTCTCACGACCCATCCCTCATAACCGAGTAAATTGTAATTAAGTTTGAACATATTTAATTTCTAAAATTACAAAATTACCTCTCTACTAGGCATGATAATAACAAAAATAAAACCTGAATAAAAATACAAAATACCCCTAGATATAAGTTAAAGAAAATTATTTTGAAATATGAAAGCTAAAGTACTCAATTTGATAATGACCAATGAACCCTTATAAAATTACATAATTATTTCTAATAACTAGTTTTGAGGTTTTGTTTATAAATAGAAAGTAGATATTTTACTGTGAGTTACTATAGTGAAATACCCACTCCTTTTAGAGTTTTACTAGTTCATTGGCCTGTAGGTCATATAATGATTTTTAACGTTAAAGAAATTATCCAAGTGTTGATAATGTGTTTTCTAATAAGAAAAAATTTAATCATAAACTCAAAATATAATGCATGTTGGATGACATGTTTTTTAAATATTAATATGACAACACATTAAATGATATTTTTTTAAATATTGAGACTGTGATTGTGACATGTCGGATCGACCCGGATTAACTTGTTAAATCTATATCACAAATCATGAGACCATGACAACTATATAGAAAAAAAAAATCATAAAGATCAATTCCTAATCAACTCGATGTTAAAAGAATAAATTAAAAAAAAGACAAAAAAAAAATTATCAGGATCAAGTCGAGTTAACCAACCAAACTTGTAACTTAAGTCATGAGATTGAGATAATCCATAGAAAACAAATAAATGTTTTTTTATGAAACTCGATTTTCAACCAACCTAGTACTAAAAGATGAGATCGAAAAAAAATCAATTAAAAAAAGAACAAAAAAAAACTTAAATTAACCAGTTAAACCCGCGATCTAAGTCATGAGATTGATGTAACTTCATAAAAAATAAATAAAAAATTATGAAACTCCATTTCCAGCATATCCAATATTGAAGGTTGAAATTAAGAGAAATAAATGAGACCGAAATAACTCCACATAAAGCAAATTGAAAAACAATATAAAGCTTAATTTCTAAATAACCTAATATTGAAAGATAAAATTAAAAAAAAAGACTAAATGAAAAAGAAAAGAGTTGTTGAAGGGTGAGATTAATATATATATATATATATATATATATATATATATATATATATATATATATATTCAATTAAAAAACAACCCATAAAAAATGACCTATGTCAACCTGCTGAACTCATGACTTAGTTCATGACTTGAATCATGAGATCGAGATAATCTCATAAAAAGTAAATATTAAAAATTTATGAAGCCTGACTTCCAACTAATCTAGTAGATTTGATATTGAAGGTTGAAATAAAAAAAAAAACTAAATCTATAGATTTGATATATAACCCAACAAAACAAAAAAAAACTATAAAGTACAATCCTTAAAATAATATATTATTAAATGATGAAATTAAAAAATAAATAAATTTTAACAAGTTTGAGTTATTGAATGGTTGAATTAAAAGAAAATGTAAATAAAAAAATATTATTATGATAAATAATATTTTATGGGTATGATTACAATAAGTTAGCTTCATTGTATGGTGTTCTGTTAATTTATCAGTATGAAGAGTTCGAAGTGATTATTTTCTTTAAACATGTAAAAAAACAAAAGATTGAGATCTGTGATCTTTTTATTAGGTTTGATTTTTTTTATCAGCTTTTAAATTGATTAGAGGATGTTTAAAGGTTGAGAATAGATTTATTGAAGTTTTTAAAATATTTTTAGGTGAAAATAAGTTATCAAGTTTTTGGAATAGAAAAACTTGGACTAGAAATTATCCATGTCAGATGGATGATGTGTCGTTTGCAGTATTAAAAATAAAACTTGAACAAACGACTTGTTGTTTGAATTTTTTTTTGAAAAAATAACAAAACTAAGAGAGTGAGCTCAACTTTCCACACCTAGTTGCAATTGAGCATTTTACTTTTAAACCAAACATAAATTTAATTTTTAATTAAAACCCTTTCTCATTTTTTTAACTATTTAGTTTAAGTAATTGATATTTTTGATGGTTTTTATAATTTCATAATATCCAAAGAGATTATTT
>Ga0325411_1008733_pt1 | contig 10925 bp, 7 predicted proteins | sample PopdelMetagenome_13_FD_206181 | JGI IMG/M metagenome (GOLD analysis project Ga0325411, IMG submission 206181) | Populus deltoides microbial communities from Bellville, Georgia, United States - Xylem-PdIQD-R4 | ecosystem: Host-associated > Plants > Phyllosphere > Stem > Wood/Secondary xylem...
TATTTATATTTCTTGACCTTTTTTTATTTTTTTATTTACAAAACATAAGTTAAGAAGAATACTAAGCTCAATCTATGTTGGTCGCTACTCTAATAAGACTCGTTGACTTATTATTGATCTCGTTTTTGTTTAAAAGCATTACACTAGACCTACAATGGTCCCTAAAACTAAGAGACATGTCGATCTAACGTTAAAATCCAAGTTTAATTAAGACATGATGTTAACTTGATGAAAACTTGTCAACTCATTATTAAACTCATTTTAAGGTTAAAAACGACGTGTTAAGCCTATGTCGGTCCTTAAAAAATAGAAAACATATTGACTGAACTATTAAAAAATTCACCTGATGTAATTTGTTCATTTCCTCTATTGAAGCATATAACTTTATATCACGAGTTCATAACTTTTGAACCTACTATGCATATATATATAACATGCAAGGCAATGATGGTTTACAAAAAAAACTAAAGGGTTTCTCATTTTTTTTTTATTATTATGGATATCAAAGGATATAGTGTCTCTTTCTATTTAGATGATATGTTCTGGATCATGATCGCCAACTTAAGAATTTTTTTTAGCAGATCTATCATTCCACTCTCTAATATGGTGGAATGAGATGTCGAATGTTTCTTTTGCCTGTGTGTTTATGTGTTTCAAAAACACTTTTGAAAAAAAAATTTATATTTTTTTCTTCGCTTCAAAATAGAATAACCTTTTCTTACAAATTATATTTAGTTGCTCATTATATAACTTGGCTCATTCTTAGTCTTTTAACTCTATTTCCATCAACACTCTCAAAGAAGTGATTTTGATCTATATTGGTATCACGACTTCCATTCCATAAACCAGCTAATATAGATTTATACTTATAGATGTCTTTATTGTCATGCAATAAGCATAAAAGGGTATATAAAAGCATTTCATGCTAGTCTATATAAGTAACGACCATCTTCTATATGATTTTCTTGAACTCTTGTTAGTTGCCTTTAAAACACCATTCATTTTTTCCCAGTATCGAAAGGGGTTTAAATGGTTAATCTTCCACCTCTTACAGAGTTCAACCATAATCTTTCCATTGAAGTTTTGAGCATAATTTGTTATTAGCATTTCTAGTGAATCATGCTGACATATTAGGTATTACTTAATAAATCATCAAAATAGTTTTTAGGTTATATAAGTATAAAACAATGCTTCTACTCATTTGATAAAGTTATTGATCGCTACTAGAATGAAGCAATGTCTATTTGCTTGCCTTATTATTGATTGGATTGATAACATCTAGTCTTTATATAGAAAATAGCCAAGGAGATAACCATATAGAAAAAAAGAGATAACAGTGGTACACTTGACATTTATAACACTTCCTGATATATTCAATGCAATTATTTTCCATAGTCATCCAAAAGTACCATGATTGCTATATTTGTTTGGTCATCAAATGCCCATTAGTATGTGTGTAACATAAATTCCTTTGTGGACTTCTTGTATAGCTTTCTTAGCTTTTGTTGAGTTTTGACATTATAATAGAGTACCAAAATTATTTTCCATTAGCATGTGTGTATAATCCATTGACATTATTTTTAAAGGTTTCCCATCCATTTTGGAAGCCCTGGTGACTATTTTGGCCTTTGATAAACTATTTAACATTATAATACCATAGTCTTTCATCAATTTCCCCTGTAAATAAGAAACAATCAACTTCTAATTTCAATTCAAATAAGTTGTGCTTTGATCCCACAGTCAATTTTAGCCATGAAAATTAAAATTGCTAGAGCATCTGCAAACCGATTCTTATTTTGGCTTAGGTGTGTGAATTCGATCTTGTCGAACTCACCTGCGAGCTTGGTGAGGTATTCCTAATAAGGCTTTAATTTATAATTTGTAGTCTTCTGCTCCCTTTTTACTTGATGAATTATCAACATTAAATCACTATATATGTCAACTTCCTTGACTTGTATTTCTTAAATAACCTCTAAACCATGGATACAAGCCTTACACTTTGTTATATTGTTGGTACATTCAAATTATAGCTTAATAGAGATGAGGTATTATATCTCATTTTGAAAAATTATCACTATCCCAACATCATTCATTAAGACATTCAGAGAATTCATAATACACCATTCATCCTTTGTATCATTTATTTTTATTTCTGTTATCATGATATCCTCGTTTGGTAAATTAAAGTTTAAAGGCTCATAGTCATTAATGACATTGTCTGCTAGAGGCTCACAATACATAGTTCACCATTCATCTTTGTATCATTTGTTTTTGGTTCTATCACCATGATATCCTTGTCTAGAAAATCAGAGTTTAGAGGCTCATAATCGTTAATCACACCACTTTCCATAGCCTTTCTCATCATATAAATGATATTATATTCAATCAACAACACTTTTCATTTTGTTATTCGACTTGATAGGTAAGGCCTCTAAAAAATATACTTGAGAGGGTTTATATTTGATATTAGCCATAGTATGTATTAAAAAAGTCATTATGCACTCCATACTAGACTGTAATATAGCTTTTCTAATGTATTGCAATGAGACTTATATTTAGTAAACTTCTTGATAAGGTAGAAAATGACTTGTTCCTTTCTTCTAAAACCATCATGTTGACCTAATGCACAATTAATGACAACTTTAGTGATTGTTAGATACAAGATTAGAGACCTTTCTGATACAGATGAGACGAATAAATGTGGCTTTTGCAGATAATGTTTGATCTTTTTAAAGGCTTTCTAACAGTATTTATCCCACTTTCCTAAATTTTTTCTTTCATATGAGATAAAAGATAGGCTTATATATGGTAGATAATTGAGAGAAAAATCGAGTTATGTAATTTAGGTGTCCTTAGAGACTTTAGACCTCCCTCTTGGTGCTTTGTGCTGGCATTGCTTAAATGACATTAATATTATCTAGATCAACCTCAATATCAATTGTTTATAACAAAGCCAAGTAACTTTTCAGATCTAATATTAAAAGTACATTTTGCATGATTCAATCTCAATTGATACTTTCAATCAACTTTTTTAAGATTTTGACATGGTCTTCCTTTTGTTTGGATGTGGTGATTATATCATCCATAAATACCTTAATTTCTTTATGTATTATATCACGGAATAATGTAACTATTTCTTGTTTATAAGTTGCTCTAGTATTTTTTTTTAATCCAAACAGCATGACTTTATAGCAATATATAACCTATTGTGTAATGAAAATTATCTTTTCTTTGTCTTTCTAAACTTTTCTAATATGATTATACCCTGAAAACCCATCATTAAAAGAATAAATGACATCTTTTTACAATATTATTGACCAGGATATCTATGTGAGGTGTGGTGAGAAATCATCTTTTAGATTAACTTTATTGAGATCCCTAAAATCATTATTCATTCAATTTCTTTCATCCTTATTTTCTACTTTCATAATATTAGATATCTAGGATAGGTATTATATCACTTCAAGGAATCCAACTTTAAACTATTTGAAACCTCTATTTTGATCTTTATTAAGATATCAAGTCTCATCCTTTTTAATTTTGCTTCATTGGTTTATATCCTTATATCAATGAGATTTTGTGCGCTATAATACCTGTGTCTAGACCAAACATGTTAGCATAAGACCAGATAAATACATTAGTATATTCTTTTAACAACTTAATCAAATTTCTTTTTTCTCCTTATAAAATCAGAGTTCCAACCTTTAATTCTTTTATATTATCATTTGTACCTATATTGACATGTTCTAACTTTTCTTGATTTGGTTTTATAGCATACTCTAATTGTTCCACCAACCTAGTTTCACCATTCTCTCATTTCTCTTGATCCATTACAATTAAAGTTTCATCCAAATTAGGCCAAATATGCTTAATGCAGTGATTTTGGAATTTTAAGGATTCATCGCTTTCAGGATTCTTGAAAGCAAAAGGTATGGGGATAAGTAAATGATAAATAAATGAAAAATATGAATAAATTTCCCAAAATTGCATAATTTTATTTTTGGATAAAAACTGCAAGATCTCTTAATATGAAAATAAACTACGCTCAACGCAAAATAGATTTCTTTTCCAATATCCTAAACTACGATTATTAAAAAAATGAGGATAACATAATAGCAAAATTACTTAGATTTGAAAACGATATGAATTTCTCATACCTTCTAATTATCAAGTTCTTCCCTCTCAGCACACATTTTAACCAATTATTCGATGGATGACACCTTTTATAAGGTGCTAATGGTCAACTAGAGTAAGATCATAACTTGAGAACCAATTGACCTCGACATAAGATAGATGACATAGTCTTTAGTCTATTTCTCGTCCAGGTTATGGATGATGAGATTGGTAAACACCTTATTCAGGTTTCTCATTTCATTTTTAGCTTATATTATACGGGCTTGATGAGAAAATATGTTACAAATAGGTGAAATATCATTTTTTTTTATAATTAGGATCGCACCTCTCGATTCAGGAAATTCTTTTCTCATATTTCCTTTCCACCACCTTTAAGTAAATGATTAGTACTTAAAAATGTATTTTTATCAAGGTTTTATATCATCATTTTGCACTTGAAGTATCAATAACTCCTTAGCTAGAGCATGTTTTATAATAACAAGTCTGATAATATAAGATACCTTTAATTTATGGTAAATGTTGATTTTAAATATAGGCCTATCACATAAATCAGAGGATTGATTGATGAGTTTAACTACTGAAATTGAGAAGACAAAGAGATGGCTAAGCTTAGAAAAGAGATGTTGGTTTAGTCCAAACTGGAACATCATTTGGTTATTGGATCATAACTGGAGCTGTAGAGCTTAGATTTAGGTCTGGTTTATATGTATGGAAAGCTAAGACATAGGCCTAAAACTTTCATGAGCGTCCAAGATTTAAAAGTGTCATTTTCGAGTTCAAATGGTAGCAACAACGGAGAAGTCAGAATCTATCATGCAGCCCATATAATGTTCAGTGTTCAGCCCATATCTCAAGTTCTAGAAGTCCAAATGCGTCGATTCTTATTTTGTTGGAAAGCTGAGACAATTTCCCAGAACTTTCATGAAGACTATCTATTCAAATTATGATGTTAGCAATGATGTTTTCTACAGACAAGAAGATAAGGATTGTCACCAAGTCAAGATGTGGCCACCCACTCAACAATTAATCATCAAATTAATAGTTCCGAATTTTAGCCTATAAAAGGAGGTATTTACCATGCATTTAGGCATCTTGTTTTTCAGATCAAGATCTTGCTTTACTCTCTTTCTTTGTATTTTATAATGTTTAAGTTTTATTTCATGTTATATTAATCTCTTGTTTATGCTTTTCATTTCCTTTCCTTTACTTACTTAATGTATATCATTATTATATTTTTATTTTGTTTATTCATGTTTCTCATCTTTATTATGTTTAGCTAAGTTTATTTTGTCAAGGTGAAAAGAATACACTAATGGTGTAAGAATTAGTATAGTATGAATTCAACATGGACTTTAATGTTTGATACTAACATGTTTTGTATTTGTTATCTTACTTACTCTTAATACCTTGCTTGTTAAATGGTTAATCTAGATTTGTGTTGTACAACCCTTGGTACAACAAATACTTGATCCTTTCATAACCAACTGTATGGTATAACTGACACCTGTGTTATGAAAAGAACTTGATTTGTTGTTAACATAAGTTATCACCATAAATACCTGACCACATTTACAAGTATTGGCATTACTCAAATAAGATAATTAATATAATCATGTTAATAATTTATAATCTGATTGAAACCTCCTTTGTGTGTGATTTCCAGTTGAGTAATAAAAAGAGTTTATAATATGCTTATTTGAAATACCGTTAGTGGATCCTCTAACCTTGACAATTGTTTTATCCTTGTTTAATCCTCACATTTCAAAGTCCTTTTAAATTCTTTGTTTTATTATATATATTATTTGTAATTTATATAATTGATCTCCATGTGGTTCGATCCTGGTCTTGCCGGGTTATTTATTACTTCAACACTCCTACACTTGAGATAAGACATCAATCTTTTGATCGTGTCAGTAAACCCTTTTACTTGACTTAAAACCCAAGCCAAAATGTTGATTGATATTTTTTTAACTTTATATAGTTGATTCACTATAGTAACCCTTTGTTCAAATCATATCTTAGTGGTAACCGGTACTCTATCATATATTTAACAACCGTGTATATAATTTTTAGATTCTTCAACACTGTATTCTTAAGCACCAACTCTGCATTCACAATCTTAAAGGCATAAAGGTCTCAATCTTGAATTCGCTCAACTTTTCTATATAAGGCATTAACATATTATTTATCAAATACAATATCTATTTTATTTTTGCAGTCACTAGCCCTTTATTGACCATATATTTGAGTATTTGATGCAAAAATGATGCCACAACTAATGCGAACCAATTATTAAGTCCACATCAATGTCACCGATCATTTGTCTTAGTGAACCATTATAAACCTTTGCTATCATATTGCTTGGAAGCATATATGATACAACATCTAGTAAACGATTTAAAATGTGCCTTAAAAGCATATTAAGAGATAAGCCATTATGTATCAAAACTTTGGCTTTGATGTAATCTTTACATTTACCCGTGATGTGCAATGACTTGTTATGTCCAATATCTTCTAGGACTAATTCATCTTTAGAGAAATATAGGTAGTTAATGGCCTAGATACTTCCCACCAGATGTTATCTATAATCAAAAGTGATATCTTGAGGAACATATGATTCATTTAAAACCTTCTGAAGTGTCTTTTAATGTGGTTCTGAACTCAATATAACATAAATTAGGGATATCCAAGCTAGGGTTTTTTTAATTGATCAACCATACTTTAGTTGCCATGTTTCATTATTTAGGAAACTTAGTGGCTTCTTCATCATATATTGGTTTGTTGACTTTGTTATCATTGGCAAGCTTTTTTTACTACTTTTTCATATGTATCCCTTTTTTTTTCCCCAACTCTTTAGAGTAAAACACCTTCTACTTTTTGGCAAATCCCTAACCTCAGTCTACATGATAGAGTGACTCCTTATTATAAGAAGTGTATATGTAATTATAAGATAAAACACAAAGTTATTAATAATCTTATAGGTTATAATAGACATAATCATTATTAGAGTTTCATTATTTGTTAGTTAGTTCCTACATACCTCTATTTTGTCAAGATTTACTCTTCGAAAAGAAATCATTCCCTCCTCATTCTCAATCTTATTGATCTCAACTGGTAGCATATCTAGGATCATTAATCTTAATTTCATGATGAAACTCATCATAATTATTAGCACCATGCCTTGACTTATTATAGAACTTACAATAGTCATCAGGATTCATAACAACCTATGTTTTGGAGGGTGTCCTATGATAATTTTCATTGGATAACATAACAAACAAATTTCTCATTATCATCTTCAAGAATGACCTCTTTCATGTCAAACCTAGAGCCATTGAAAATCATGTTTACATTGCATTGCGTTATAGCAATATGGTTTAACAAGGGATTTGTGTTCATATTTAGGGTATTTTGACTCATCAAATGTTACTCGACCCAATTTGATAAGGTGAAGGAGTTTATCTTTAGAGGGATTTTAATGATCAATGTTATGCCTAATTGCACCAGCATTGTATTCCAATTTATGGTTGGGTTTTTACTAATGAGGGTAAGGTGGTTGGAATGGTCTTTTTGGGGGTGGGAGTGATTGTTTAATGCTAGCGAGTATTTTGAAATTTTTTCCTGAAGGTAGCAATTGAGGTGGTAATGTTTCCTAGATTTTTTAGGTATTTCTAGAAGACTGGTTGTCAAGGCTAACCTAGGCATTTGATGTTGATTCGCTTAAAAATGACTAATTTAAAGGGAAATCTTTTGGTTGGTAAGTAGGGAATTATGAAGATGAGCTTATATTGGCAATCGATGTAACATTGAATGGTGTCAAAATGAATAGTTAAATATTGTAACTACTGGTATCGACTTGCTTATGAAACATTTATTGATTATTATAATGGCATCTGGGTTAAAAATGATTGGTTTTCACCTAGTGCACTTTGTTGTCCTTTCTCTTGCCGATAAACCTTTATTTTTGTTGGTCGCATCACAAGTGTCTAAGATTTTTTTCTATTCTTACTGCTTGATCAATTCTTTCAGCTATAACAAGAATAATTATAAAAGTTTCTCCAAATTGCCAATTAGATATTCAAATCATTGAGCTTTGAATGTATTCGAGAATAGCGTGATCATTTTTTTTTATTGGACATTATATACATGTAGGCATATAATGGGACACTGTGTGCCATTATACTTGGTAAACTTAGGTATCTTAAACTTTTTAGGTATTACAATGTCACACACGAGACATATTTTAACTGATTTTATTAGGATAATAATGGTCTATGCATTCCATCGATTAAAGTCTTTCTTCTATTATAAACAACTTTTCAAAGTTAAGCTCTTTTGCCTTCTTCTATTATAAACAACTTTTCAAAGTCAAGCTCTTTTGCCATCTTGACCCTCTAGGTTTCTTCAGTTGCGTGGTTAAAAGTTAAAGAAACCTAGACTTATTGTGCTTATGACAACCTCAAGAATGGAAAATACATTGTGAATTGGGACTAAAAAGAAATGTCAGGTGCCCCTTGGTTTAGCGAGGAAAAAAAATGGCCTTGATGACATTTATGATACTAACTGGATATTAGGGCAAAGTGACATTTTTGCTTGAGTTTACCCTGGATTAAAGGCCTCTTTTTTTTAATGGTATAGCTTGTAGTGCTCAGTCAAACAAGTTAATGGGCTTACTAAACTCTGTTTTCAGACTCACTAGCTCCCTATATTTGCGTTTTTAAGCCATGATCTCTTTTTATTTTTCATTTTCACGTACTTAAATCTATGGCTATAAAATTTAAAAGAAAGTTGAACTTTTACATGATAACTTATATTTATTCCTTAGGTTATATGTAAAAAATAAATAAGATGTATAAATGAATGTAAAAAGTTGGATTAAGTATGCATGTTTATTATTGTTCGAGTTTATTAGTATATTGAGTTTATAAGGATGGATTAGTTTGAAATTTCTTAAAATATATCTCACTTAGGACACTAAACCCACATGAATTTTGGTTGATTAGAAGAAAATTTGCTACCAATAAGAAATAAATTTTCAGTGAATATTTCTCTTATAGGAATTTATTTAAACATAAACTAAACATCAAATACAAAGTAAACAATTGGATATCAAGAAAGAGTGATGGAATGTCTTTTTATTAATCCAAAATAACAGTGTACAAAGCTTGTGTGATATAATACAAACTTGTTCTAAAAATCATTGTCATATACAAAGTTACTTTGCTCATTCTTTCCATAATTTTAAACCCGGATATGGTGTGACTTTGTTGATGAATTCTTGAATCTGACCAAAGTAGTGCAAAAGTTTATCTTATAAAGCTAATTGACCCTCTGCTACGTGTTGAGCTATGCCTCTTAATCTTATGGAATGATTCTTGACATCTTGAGCTTACATGTGATAGCATATGGTTTTGAAAGCCTAATGATGTGCTTCCCTTTTTAAAACATCTTTCTCATTAGTTAAGGTTTGCCTAATCGAGACAAATTCCTTATGTTGGCTAACTCACTCTTAATGATGATTTTTGTTACTCAATTTCAAAGCCCCCAGACAGTTATCCAACTATATGATCAATTTTAATTGTTGTTGACATTGTTTTTAAAGCATCCTTTTTGTTTACTTTAATCCATTTATTCCAATTTGGGCATCTTTAAGCTTGATTTCTAACTTTCACTTTTCCATAATTTTCTCCTAAGCTATCAATATTGTGTGCACCATTTTTACCACCATGTGATCTTGTTCCTTATTGGCTTTTAACATCCTTTTAAGTCTTGCTTCAAATTCCTCAAAAACATGTTTTTGTTATTGCAGTTGAGTCAACAAGTCATGTCTTTCTTTTTCCATAGTGACATGTATATGTTCTCGAGCTACAAGATTAACCAATATTTTTTTCTTTTTAGCACTCAGCTCCTCTACCTCTAAGTTTAAACCTAAATTGTAAAATTTTTGTTGTGCTTAAATATTCTCTTGAACATTTTACAAGCTCTGAGCCATCAACCTCTATGGACAATCAAAGGGTAAAACTCGATACCTTTTTCCTCTAGTTTATTGCAACATTTAATATCTAAGAGTAACCTTTCCATCAACTCTTCTAACAGTTGTGACCATATCAAGGCACTTCCAAGCTCATTTTACTGATTCTAATGACCCTTTAAAATTTTGAATTCCTCATAAAACTAAGCCAAATTAGTGGTTCTCAAAATGAATTGCTTGAATCCTGGGGCAAGCCTGAGCCTTAGTTTTCTCCCCTTTTATAAAAGACAGGTGAAATGTCATCCACCGCTATCTTTTTATATATATATAAAAAGAACGACAACGCATCACTGTTGTGGCAAATTACATGTCCTTTATTATTACAGATTCCGACCGCCATAGGTGGTTAGAAAGTTGAGCTACTAACTTTTAGGCAAAAAAAAAATCATTTTCACTTCTTTTTTTCAATTAAACACAATTACAAAACACCAAATGGACCTCAATAAACTCCTACTTTTGGTCTTAAATTAGCGTTTAATTGGTTAAAAATAACAAATCAACCCAAATCTAAATAAATTCTCAACCCTACATCTATTTTTTTGAGTAAGATAAAGGGGGAGAATTAGCTAAATTAAACTCTCTCATTAAATAGAACTCGTTGATCTCAAGAACAAAAAGTTTTGTTAAGAAAAGTGGTCATTCACCAACTTTCTCTTTCCATCACTATTTTTCAGTGACCCTCTATCTCCTCTCTCATGCTCAAGGACTAAAATACTAGAAAAATAAAGTTTTGAAACAAATCATTCAATTGTTAAACTAA
>Ga0325411_1008734_pt1 | contig 10925 bp, 6 predicted proteins | sample PopdelMetagenome_13_FD_206181 | JGI IMG/M metagenome (GOLD analysis project Ga0325411, IMG submission 206181) | Populus deltoides microbial communities from Bellville, Georgia, United States - Xylem-PdIQD-R4 | ecosystem: Host-associated > Plants > Phyllosphere > Stem > Wood/Secondary xylem...
ATTTATGCCAGGAAAAGAAATAGCATTATTATTTTAGATTTGTGGATTTTTGGAATCAAGCCATTCGGTTGAGTTGGACATGCTTAATTGTTGAGCTGAACTTTTATAACTACACTATGTTTTGGTCGAGAATTATGTTTTGTGCATCTACAGTACTTGAGTCTTAATTATTCGTGGAAAATAAATTCAATGTCATTTTATTTGGTACATTGAATTGAATTGAATTGAATTGTAGAAGAAGCATTCCTAATTAAATTAGAGAAAGATTTCTTAATTAGTATAAAAGCATTTCTATTTAGAATTCTTATTGGATTAATGAGGTAGTTTGATCTTATAATCACCCAACAAATACAAGGGCCATGCATACAGAATTTTTTGGGTATGTGTTGAATATCCAAAGCAGGAGCAAAAACAAGACAATAGCAAGCCCGAAAGGACAAAAAAATAGGTAGAAGTAGGGTTAAAATACAAAGAACCTAAAACCTCTCTGTAAAGTTTACAAAGTTTTTAAATAAGCTAGAAAACTGACCTATACGAGATAATGCAATTAGAAGCCTCAAACATTAAGGATAATAACTTAAAATCCAAAATGAAAATAAATCTTGGAAAATAAAGGAAAATGAGCAAAACATAATCTTAATTTTTAGCCTAATTTCAAGAAATCAATGTAGAAGAGAAGGAAAGCATGACAACAACCCCTGATAGCAAGAAAATTAATTTAAAGAAATAATGGTCTAACGGTAAAAATTTAGAATTAAGAGATTTATTCTTTATATTGTCTTAAGTTTGAGCCATGTGGTTGCTAATATGATGATCACTGGAGTTTTACATGGTCGTTAACTTCAGGACCCGTAAGATTAGTCGAGGTACGCGCAAGCTGGCCGAACATTCACATTAAAAAAAAAATTAATTTCAACCATCTATTTATGTCATTGAACGATTGGTTTACACCGGTATTAAGGAAGAAAACTTTATAATAATTACCAGGCTTCCATTCATTTTGTACATGCTATTTAATAAGCTTTTCCTCTCGGATTAGATGACATATGTATCCCATCATATTAGATGAATTCATTTTAAAATTTAAAATTAATGGTTTCAATTTCCTTTTATATATATATACACACACACACACTTGAAAAACAAATACTACTAATTAAAAAAAATTATAACCATCCACTGACTAAGTGAAAAGAAATTTTAATATATTATTAAAATCAAAATCAATGTTCTGGATATTTCTGTCATGATAGGTTATATTATCTCTGACTTACGAGAAGGTCTTGATTTAACCTTTTTTTAAAAAAAAAAAACCACGGTGGAAAGATTGATTTTAAAAATCCCAATAATTTACTTTAGACTAGTAGTAGTATTCATGGTCATCGCAGCCGACGAAAAATCATGGCTGCACCTAACCTTCACTGTTCAACTTAATTTCTATAATATTTGCTTGCTGGGATTCTTGCACAATATTGACAAAATAAGAACCCCAATAATTAAACTCACCGTTATGGAAGTATGTTTTATTTTTTTATTTTTCGAGTTTAATTTTTAGTATTCATATATATAAGAAAATTTATTAATCTTTTTTAATATAACAAACTGATGTAGGATATGCACCCTTAATATTGTTTGTAAAAACAAAAGGTTTTGATAAATATACAAGCAAGGTGATATGAGAATATTCCTTATATTTGAAAGAAAATAATAATTAGGAAATCAAACGTTTTAGTATCCAACTTGGACCTAATTTGGATTTGAGGTTTTAATGTATATGTTCGATAAAATAAATTGATGATTATATATGGTTAATAAATATTAAAAAGAGATTTTAATGTTAATGAAATTAAACACGGCTAAGTTAGTTAATCTTGAAATCTTTTGACCTAAAACCTTATTTAACTCGAATTTAAAAATTAAGTTGTTCAGAAAATGATGATGTGTTGCCTACAAGTTTGAATTTTAATCATTGCAGAGGTGACTAAAAAATTATCAAAAACTCAATTTTTAACCTATTTTCATCTAAAAAACACTCTTATAACATCAAAAAACTAATTTCTTAACTTAAAAAATGTTTTAATTGGTTTAAAAATACAAAATTAAACTGAAAATAAAAAAAAATCTCTCAACTCTGATCTGCTTTTTCAGGAGACATTGAAGCCCAAAAACATCTCAAGATTCTCAACAACACTCCTCTCACCAAGAGGAATACTTTTAAATCGGAGTTGGTTATTTTTATCAACTGAAGAGGAATACTTTTAAATCGGGGTTGGTTATTTTTATCAACTGAATTGAAATAAATGACCTCTTTTTTTCTTGTTATTTTTTGACAATTTTCTCTCTCCTCTCAAGTTTAAAAATCAAAATGTGAATATAATAAAATGTTGGACTAAATTGTATAATGTTCAAACTAAAAAGATAAAAAAAATCAAATTTGACAAAATGCTAAGCAAAAAAATTCCAAAAAAACGTAGAAACATTTTTTGTTTTTTAGAAAAAGAGTTGTTATTTTATGGAGTTCTCTCGCCCAGTAACAAAGGGTTGCTTCAAAAGGCCAGACTTTTCAAGAAACTTTGTCCAGGTCTTGATAAAAGTGTCATCTTCCCTAGTAAGGGATTGCTTCAAAAGGTTCATTTTTCCACCATCTCAAATGTCTTAATTGTATTGCTAATAACTATCTATTCTTGGAAAAAAAAAAAAACTACGTAAAAAATTATAACTATCCACTGACTATGTCAAAAGAGATTTTAATCATTAAAAATCAAATCAATGTGTCCTAGATATTTCTATTAAAATAGATTATATATTACCTCTAACTAAAGAAAATGGCTACCTTACCATAACAACTCCCGAGAACTTCTTCAACTTTTAAAAGTAATGTTTATTTTTATATTTTAAAAGTATTTTTAAAAAAAATTAAAAAATTTTATTTTTTATTTTAAATTAATATTTTTTTGATGTTTTTAGATCATTTTAATATGCTGATATCAAAAATAATTTTGATACATTTTCGAGTAAAAATCACTTTAAAAAACAACCATATCCACACTATCATTCACGCTTTTACTCTTTTATGTTTAGAAAAAACAAATCAAAGTTGTTTCTGCAATAAATTAAATAGTTCTTGACGTATATATGGGAAAACAACTGGCCTATAATAAAAAAAATAAACCCTAAATCTTAAAATTGTGCATGCAAAGACTAAATGCGGCCGTAAAGTACGAAAAATAATATAAGAATAGACTAAACATGATCTTATAAAAGGTATCTTTTGACTTGATACATGTGGGAAAGAAGATGAGATGGTCCAGCCAGAAATCTACTATTCAAAGCCTGCAAAATGGAAATTGAGGAGCTTGCTATATTTGTCCATGGCCACCGCAGCCAACGAAAAATCATGGCTGTACCAAACCTTCACTACTGTTCAACTTAATTTCCATAATATTTGCTAGCTAGGATTCTTGCACAATAATATTGGAGAATAAAAAAAACCCAATAATTAAACTCACAGTTAAGGAAGAATATTTTATTTGTTGATTTTTTTTTTATTTTAAATTTTAGGATTCATACCTAACAAAAATTATTATTATTTTTGTTAAATATAACACACTGATGTAGAAGATGCACTATTCATATTGTTTGTAATAATATCCAACATGGAATAATCTAGTTAAGAGGTTTTAATGCTAGCTAAAGAAAAATCTTATTTCTTAACTCAAAGTTTGATGTATATATTTAATTAAATAGATTAAGAATTATATGAGTTAATAAATGCTAAAAAAATATTTTAATGTTGTGAAGATAAGAGATTTGCTGTGAGACATAAATGTTTTTTTTACAAGAAGAGTAACGGAAAAAATATTCTAATTATTATCTTTAATTTTTTAAAAACATAACATTTTTTCTATGTCATTTATTTAGTAAAAATTAAAAGCTTTCCACATGTATACCCGGAAAAAAAATCCTGATGATTTTAATAAGAATAAAAAATATAGTTATCTAACTAAAACTCATTTGTCTCATTAATATGCTCCTTTTTGTTTTTAACTTCCACTAGAACATTTATTTATTAGACAGTATTCAATCATCATTTCAAAAATAAGTTTCAGTTTTTCTTTTTAAAAAAAATAACATCCTTATAATTTTAATAAGACTATATTAAAAAACATGATTATAATACAAAAGGTCACACGTTATTAAAAGAAACACTTTGTAAGTCTCATTAAACACAATTCAATTGGTAAAGATTGAAATCTTTTTATCGGAATCTTTATCGATCTCAAGTTTAAATTAAATTAACTGAAAATTAACTTGAAATAACTTGATTATCTTGACCAGTATAAAGAAAACTTGAAAGATTATTAAAAAAGTGACTTGATTTAAGAAAAAAATAATCAAGACAACATCCTTGTTTTTTTAATATTGAAGCGGTAACATATATCAGATCAATCGTAATTAACTTGTCAAACTTTTAATATAGATTATAAGTTAGGGGCCTAATTAAGTACTGTCATAAATTTATTTTTTATTTAATTATATAATAGCAACATTATATAAAAGCAACCAAATAAAAAAAATTATAAAGGATTATCTAAAAATAATAATTGTTCAAGAACAACAAAAATATTAAATGGAATCTATTAAAATAATATCTAAAACACATTCTTAATAAATCTAAGAATTTAAAAGAAATAATTTATATTATATTTTGAATCAGTGAGTTTTTTGAGAAAATAAATTACATGTGTGGGCTTGTGTGATTAAAAAGTAAACGAAGTGTCGGTTGCAAATCTAAATTTTAACCATTGTAAAGACACGGTCAGAAAATCAAGTTATATAATTTTTTAGTCAAAAGCTTAATTTTCAATCTATACCCACCTAGAAACTCTTGATAAATACTATTATTATAACCATATAAATAATTTATTTCTCATAATTCATATATTATTCCAACTAACACAGTAAGAAAACTCAGTACCATTTCCTGATACTGATTTCATCATTGATGACTTGTCGCGTACCAATTAATCATAAAAGAAAACTTAAAGCTTCTGTCCTAATACTGAATTCTTCATTGATGACTTGTTACCATTTTCACCAAGACTTCTGTCCTAATTAAGAGTACTGAATTCGTCATTGATGACTTGTTACCGTTTATACATACAGAGAAAACTCAACTCTTCTATACAAAGAAGACTTGACTCTTCTTCTATGATATTACCATATATTTATGGATATCGATGGCGGATATTAAATTAAAACAGTCAAGCAAGTTAGTGGGAAAATATTTAACAAGGTAGACGACAAAAAATCAAACCCAAGCTATGATCAGAAGACTAAATATTCACGCGTGGAAAAACATGAGGGATTTATTGAAGCAAAATAATGAATTAATTAAGACACCGTTGATATTTTCCTCTATCTAGTCACAGTTTCTATTTCAATATTAATTTCAATTATGGTTATAGTTTTGTTACCATCATTGAAAAGTCGTTACTTACTTTTATATATATATATATATATATATATATATATATATATATATATATATATATATATATATATCATGGGGAACATGAACGAAGCATATTTGAAAGACTCTATCCTCGGATAAAGAGCAATTTTATTTATATATATTTTTAAAAAATCGTACAATGGTTTTATATGAAATGACGTGCTGATTATTCTTTTCATTCTAGACTAATCTTTTAATATTTCAAAACTTATATTTAACTACTTATCACTTAACACATTCAAAAAAAAAAAAAAAAACCTCCAAGGGTTTAGGATTACTATGCGGATTGTGAGCAGATGCAATGTGAACATTTTTATTTTTATTATTATTCTTTTAAACTTTTACTAACATATTTGGTCCATGCTTGATTTTGCAAAAACAAATTAATCTTCTTGCATGCTAGAACAAAATATTCAGGGACCAGATTTGATAAAAGGGGAAACAATGCAGGGTTTTTTGGGGTTTACTGTTCAAAAAAGCACCTTCTGACAATGTTTAATATTTGGATAAATTTTGATTTTGATTTCTTTAGTTTGAAAATTGAATGTTTTGGTCTAAAATATTATTTTATTCACCTATTAGTCATTGAGTTGGACAGAAAAGAGAGAACATCACCGAAAAATATTATGGAGAGAGAAAATTATCGAATACTAACATTCTGCTCACCAAAAAAAAAATCTTAATGTTAATGGGTTGGGTTTCCTAATGTCAGAAAAAGCAAATCGAGATAGTTAAAGATGTTTTCGTGGTTATTTTTTATTATTAGAAAGATTATAGATTGTTTTGCGGTTGCAGAGTTGTTTTTAAAGACTTCTATAAGGGTTTTTTAGGTATTTTAAGGTAAACTTTTGATCTTAGTGGAAGAAGACTTGTCAATAATGTTTGGCATTGTGGTAACAATTGCTTTTCAAAATATATTTTACTTGTAAATGTATTAAAATAATATATTTTTAAAATTTATTTTTGATAGCAGTACATCAAAACGATCAAAAAATATAAAAAAATAATTTCAAATAAATTTTTTTAATTATTTTTAAAAATACAATATTATTGTAAAAACAACCACTATCATAATTTAGTATAAAATAAAAGATAAAGAAGAAACGAACAACTAAAAAAAATAGCTCAGGCACTGGACTTGTTGGTAGCTTGCAAGACCTAGTATGTTTTGCTCTTCTTCTTTTTTTCTTTTAATTTTCTCTTGTTTTCATTTTTTATTAATACCCTTTTTATGTATTTTTATTCTTTGCATTATTTTTTATTTGAATTTTAATTAATACACTCTTTTATTTTTTAAAATAGTTTAGTTCAGATTTCTTAAATATATTTGTTTTTGTTTTTGTTTTTTTTGGGTTTCATATAATGTTTCAAAGAAATTATTGTAATTTATCTTTAATTTTTGTTTTTTTTTATATTTGATAGAAATAAATTGTATTTGCATGATTTATTTATAAAAATATAAACCATTTGTTGTTGGCAAGAATAACAGCTAAGATAAAATAAATTAAAATATATAAATTAAAAAAATGTTGGGGTTAAATATTTACACACTTTTGCTTTTAAGGGAAAGATTATCTTTCTATTTTATTTTATAATTAGAATAAGCTCTTTCTTAGATTATTAGTTCATAATGTATTCATATCATTGCGATGCATGTCTAGCCTAGTGTTTTTTAGCCAAAAGTTGGCTCAGTAGGCTAAGGCTTCTGAGTTATTTTTATGAGCTCTTATTTATGTGTGTATTTTAATTTAAATTTGTTTAACTAAAATAAATAAAATTATTTTTAGGATATTTTGCCATTAAATAAATAAAATTTAAATTCAATCAATTTTACTAAACACGTGCATCAACTTTTTGGTTTATATTTGAAGTTTTTCTTTATACACACAAATGTAATTTTTATTACATTATATATATATATATATATATATATATATATATAATACAGGTGATAAGGACACCATACTCACACAGTAGATTACACTATGAACGGAGATAATATAAGATGACACAACTTGTTACTTTTTAGTTAGAAAATTGAGCTCATTTGAATTTGTTTTATTATTTTATTTTATTTATTGGAATTATTTATATTAAACATTTTTAATTGATGAGTTAAGCCTAATAATTGGATATTTTAGAGTTTTGTTATTTATATGTTTCTGTTTGTGAGAGATTTTAATGATTAAATGAAAATACAAAACCTTTTCTTTTCTAATTCTCTATTTTTCCTAACTTTTTTATTTGTTCCGCATAAACAGAAAGAATATTTTTGCATGGGGACGAACGTTTGATCCAAATGATAGCCTGTTTATGTAGTTCACTTACTCCTACGGCTTAAATGCCATTAAAAATACAGCAATGCTTGACTGTTTTGTAACTTCTTTTCATATTCTTAGGACAAACCTAGATAAAATAAGATAATCATTACACAAGCAATTACTTCCAACTTATTTGATCGGCTGTGTGGATAGTTACAAGTCTCATCGCTGAAGCTTTTATCGTCTTTCTCGATGCATCTGATGTTTTTTTTTTTTCCTGTTTTTTTCCCTGTTGGGTAATTAATTCTGGTATGGTTTTATTGTGAGAGACTGATAATAACACAGCAGTTCCAGAAGGCCATACTAATGCCACGTCGGACCACCTGATATCATAGCCAGCAAAATGAGCAAACCTGATACCAAATATAGCAACTGATCATAACCTTACCAGATTGAGTAAAATCCAAAGATATTACGTACTGGTGCAAAAGTTGTGATAACATCAAACAGCAAAACAACAGCTGAGGAATTGAAGGCAGGAAAGCAGCAACCCAGAATGACAACAGCGGTCTTGGGTGTGATTCTGGAAGGTCGTATACGAATAAGGAAGAAGAAGCCAACAAAGATAATTGCAATATGTTCAAAATCAACATGCCTGCAACCTGTAATATTTGCACATTCACTTTTGATATTATGTTTAAAGTTCACAAAGGGTACTGTGCTTTTCCGTTTGCACATTGTTTGATGCATCTGTTCCACTATCTTCTTCAAACTAGACAAGAAAAAAACTAAAAGCATATTTCCAAGGATTGACTAACAAGCATATATAAGTAAATGGACATTTGATTTTCTTCTCCAGAAATGATTATAGAGAAAATAGTTGTTGACTCCACAAATAGCAGGTGATTATCTACAGCATTTTTTAGTCGAACTTCATATGTAAACTTCATAACCTTAGTCTGGGAAGCAATTCAGCTCTAACTCACAGTTTCTATTGAAGTTGATCTGAACTTCAAATTTATGACCCTAAGAACGCATCGACCTTAGCATTTGTTCTCCTTGACAAAAACTTCATGCAAATGGGAGGTTTTACTCCTGCTAGAGCAAGTATCGAACTAGGCAAAGTCCATATCCCGTCCCCACAAATCAAACCAGAAGCCACTGCTGGCCCAAAAGCATCAGCCTTTGCCTTGTCAATATTTTCCCAGATATATAGAATCAAGCTTCCCACACAAATGTCGATGGCAAAGTATGAGCCAATATAGAAAGGTATAGCCATTGCCATTGGATTGGGAATGAACCTAGCCCGTTTCTTACCTAACACATCCTTGATCAAATTTATCAGAATTGCTGCACCGAAGAACCAATAACAAAGATAGAGACAATTCTTTGGTAGAGAGGAGAATCCTTCTACCCCCAATATAGCCATGTTTCGAAATACAGTAGCATAAGGAGCAGGGTATTGACTTCCAGGAGTCCCCAGATCCTTGAAGGCCTTAAAAAAAAACAAAATACACACGGGGAAATCATGCAACCCATTGCAGTGCCAATTAGCTGGCTCACAGACATGGATTGAGGTGAAGAAAGGGTCAAATAACCAGTCTTGAAATCTTGAGATAGGTCAGAGGCTGTGGAGACAATATTCATCACGACTCCACAGGCCGCTAGTCCTGCAAGAACTCCACCATGAGAGGCACCAGCCCATGCCCCAATTACAAAAATAGCAAGCGTCCCATAGGTGGAAGCAAGGGACCAATCAGTGAGTCCACAACCATAAGCATTACAGAATGCAAGGGCTGGGGCAAAGATGTAGATAACCAATATGTAATACCATTTTAGTTCGGGAAATATATGCGGAACGGTGGTTGTAGAAATGGCAGCAATTGTGACATAACCTGCAACAGCAAACCATGTTGGAATTTGATCTATGAGAAAGAGTTGGGTGCGACGTTGCTCATCATAGGAGATCCTAGATGTCTTGGGAGAGGAACGGTCAGCAATAGGCAGAGCACCAGTTGCATCGCTCCTTTGAAGTTGAAAAAACAATGCAGCGAGTGTTCTGCTTAGAACCTTGAAGAAGTTGTAAAGACCGTCACCCAAGATCAAGGCAGTGGCAATAAATACCTGTGTTCATTGCATAAGCGTTGGTATGAAAGAAAAGGCTTCAAGAAAATGTTAAAAATCATGTAATTGGCATTCTTGTCACCTTAACCTTGTTAGAAAACTTACCTTGTAACCTTGGAGACCATGTAAGCTGCCTGGTTTGAGGTCTGCTGGATACCAGTCACCCCTTTTTGTATCTATGAGAGGCCACATGAGACCCCAGGAAAGAATTCCTCCAAGCAAAACTGATATGTTTATGATGTAGGGGCAAATCATTCCAACTCCAACATATGTTGCTGAGAAATCAAATAAAAATCTGTACATGTAACAAGAACATTATTAGTCAAAGATACGACAACAAATTTGAAACAGAATGCCATAATAAATGGAACTACATTCAACAAGAAGAGAGGATTTTGGAAGGTTGAGAAATGCTTTTACTTTTTTCATGTGCTTTAAGACCAAGTGAGGGAACTCAGCAAATCCACAACCATCTCCTGCAGTGTAGAAACATTGAAAGAAACCCCACAAGAAGCTGAATGAGAAGAACTTGCCCAACACTCTCACTTGTTTCCTGTAACAGTAGAATAACAAAGTTCAATACTCTTACATGTCAAATGATCATCCAACTATAAGTGCATGAGGTCTGATAATGCCTTACTTTGCTAGCTTGGCTCCTGCAGGAGTGTGGAAGCTGTTGATGAGATGAGCAGTTGCAGTGCCACTTGGATATGTCAATTTGAAGTCTATAATCGTGACCTGGAAATAACAAGGGAAACAATGAGGATTAATTTTTTGAAAATCTATACATTCGGCAAAAATGTAAAATGCAGAGAGAAGTTCTCTATTTCCTATTCGAAATTGAATGGCGATGTAGGTTGTAAAGTCTACCTTTCAAAGAGGCACCGCCGAAAAGAGCCCAAGAAAGCTAACAACAAACAAAAAGCCAATCATCCAAGACAGAGATGGATTTTTAAAGGCATCACTATCTTCAGTTAATTGTTTGGCCACGGTTTCACTCATTCCAAACAGATAACTCCCAAAGC
>Ga0325411_1008737_pt1 | contig 10922 bp, 6 predicted proteins | sample PopdelMetagenome_13_FD_206181 | JGI IMG/M metagenome (GOLD analysis project Ga0325411, IMG submission 206181) | Populus deltoides microbial communities from Bellville, Georgia, United States - Xylem-PdIQD-R4 | ecosystem: Host-associated > Plants > Phyllosphere > Stem > Wood/Secondary xylem...
TTTGTATGTATATTGATTCGTGGAAAATGATTTACAAAATTTCCATATTAAAATTTCCTATGACGTATACGAGTTTTGAATTAAAGACATATTTGTACGCTATTATATACTTTAGGGCTGGTGAGTCAACGTGTTCAGGTAACCTTATAACTTGTCTTTGTATCGCTAACTAAGTAAATTTTATTTTATTAAATTTTTAATCTATCATTTTCAAGCCGGATCATTGAAATTAGTCATGTGTTTTACACATATTTTTTTTTAATTTTCAAATGAAAAGATTTCATGTAAAAATCACAAGTTTAATGTGAAAATCTTGCCGGGACGGTAGGTTAGAAACTTACTATATATATTCAAGAATATATTTTACTTTATAATAATATATATAAGAAAATTAAAGAACTATTATAAATATATATTTTTATTTATTATTTAACTCCACCTCTTTATAGTTTTTTCTATTAAAACAGAATATAATTATTAGATTTTGTATTCGTCCATGAAACAAAAAACAAAATTAAAAAAATGATTTTTTGTTAATAAATTTATTGAGCTCTTTATCAATTTAAACTGGAGCTATTCAATAAGATAAATTAATTTAGATTATTTTTAAATTGAAATAATATTGTTTTATTTTTTTAAACCAAATAAGATTTTGATCAAATCAAGAATTATTCACCAAGTTCAAGTTAATTTTTAACAAATGTGTTTTAAGTCCGGCTTGGACCGGATTAATTTTCAAGCCGGATTGGTTTAACGACATTTACTCTCTTACCATCATCCACCCAATAAACAACCACCACGTCACCAAAATCAATTTCCTTAAAGCCCACAACGGTCATTTCCACCACCGCCCCCTCTATTATCCCCTGAACTAGCGAATTCTAGGCCTTCCTCCTCCTTCTCCTACCCTGTAAAATCCCCAGTCTCCCCGCAATCATAAAAAAAAGAAGAAAAAACCCTAATTTGCATGAACAACAATCTAATTGTTAATTAAAATTATTGGTATTTTTTATTGACTAGTTCTGCTTTTTGAAATGGACGACTGAGGCAAATCTGGGCTGATGTATGCGCTTACGTTTTACTCGTTGGATCGCGTGGCCATCGGTCACCGTGGGTTTGACTTGTTGGTTATAGAAGACCCCTCTTGTCCAGGAGTTATAGACATCTTCTTGCCCCAGACCTTCCTTCTTATTTGCATGTCTGCCACTGTTTTTCTTATATTTTTGAACAAGATATTTGATAACATGGTAGCAGATATTTTTTAAAATATTTTTTTTAAATAAAATTATTTTTTATATTAATATATTCAAAAGACCTCAGAACATCAAAAACTTATTAATTTGTAGTGTAGAAAAAAATAAAAAATTTTAATTTTTTTTAAAATACTTTAAAATATAAAAATAAACATGAAAGTTTTGATAGAGTTTCAATTTAAAACATAATCATAGTTTAAATTTTTAATTGCTAGTTAGAGAACATAAGAGTTTTTTTTTCAATTAAAGTTTTGAAATTGAAACTTTTTAAGAATAAATGATACTAAGGTAATTTGAGTTACAATTTATTGACACTGTAGAGTTGTTGGATAAGTTTTCCCATATTTTTTAAAATTTGTTGCAATAATAATAATAATAATAATTCATGTCTCAAGATATTATTTGGAGGTTAAGAAAAAAGGTGGTACAATATATTATTATTATTTCAGGTATTAAGTATTATTTAACGCAACATCTCTTGCTCAGGGTTAAGGATCCTGCGGGTGTGAGTTATAATAGCAGTTGTTTTTTTATTTTTTTTAAATATATAAAAATAATATTTATTTATTTATTTTTAAAAAATTATTTTTAATATCAGTATATAAAAATAATTTAAAAATATTAATTTTTTTAAATTTCAAATAAAAATATTTTTTGAAAAAAATCACAAAACAAGAAATTTTATCTGCCAAAACAAACAGCGCTTTGGTAGAGATGCAGCGTTTTGAGCTGCGATAAATTTTCACATTTACCTTTAATAATTTCTCCTGGCTCGAGAATTAATAATCTGGGAAGAAAATTATTTTTCGCCTAGAATTTAGAAGCGCCGTCTGCCTTGTGAGAAAAAATGAGGGTTGCTTTTTTGTCTCTTGGTAATTGCAATTTGGAATATGACGTGGCCAAAAAGGAGGAACGTCATGGGAGCTGGGAAGGAAGCAGAACGGCAAGCGCATGTTGGGTAAAAGTCAGAACAAAGATAGTGGAATGCCCTCCATCTTGTACCAAATTGCTCGACGACCAGCCTGGCTTCCTTTTTTAGGTGGTTTATCCTCGGAATCATCGGCACGTGACGGGTTTGCCCTCCATTCGCTGACCAGGAGAATGGGGGTATTTGAAAGAAAAGTATTTGGGCCAAAAAGAGTTGAAAAAACGTTGTCTCTCAGCCAATATAGAGATTTCTTTCTTCATTTTTTTATACGAACCAACACAGAGATTTAAATTTACTGGTACATTTTATTATGCTTCATTAAAGGTCAGTTTTTTTTTTAAAGAATGTGAAGGTTTTTTTAATTAGAAATATACTAAAAGTTCTCAATCTTTTACTATTAAGTTTTTTTTTTCATTTTTTATTTTTTTTTAATTTTATTTTTTATGCCGGGTTTTTTGTTTTTGAGTAAAAGATGAGCTTTTTTTTATCTGTTTTCTTCTTCTTTTTTTTTACTTTTTATGCCTTTAGGGTTTTTAATTTTTGCTTCTTTCTTTGTTTTTTTAATAAAAAAATTTTATTTGTTAATGTTAATTTTTTTCATTTAGTTATCAGACTTTCATGACACGGATTCCGAGTTTAACAGGTTAACATGGTTTGACGAGTTAATCCGAAATTTTTTTTTGCTTTTCTTTTCTTTTTAATTAATTTTTTTCGTTTATTTTAGTTTGTTAATGTTAAATTTCTTTCTATTTAGTTATTAGACTTTTATGACACATATTCCAGGTTTCACGGGTTAACCCAATTAATTTTGGGTTAACCCGTCATTTTTTTTAATAATTTTTTTATTTAATTTAGTTTGTTAATGTCAAATTTTTTTATTTAGTTATCAGACTTTCATGGCACGGATCTCGGGTTTAATGGGTTAGCCTGGTTTGACGAGTTAACCCGGATTTTTTTCTTTTTTTATTTTTAATTAATTTTTTTTGTTTAGTTTAATTTGTTAATTTTAAATTTTTTTTTATTTAGTTATCAGACTTCCATGACACATGTCTCGAGTTTTTGACGGGTTAATTTGGTTTCATGGGTTAACCCGTCAATTTATTTTTTTATGCAGTTATCAAACTTTCATGACGCGAATCCCAGATTTGACGGGTTAATCTAGTTTGAAGGGTTAACCCAGTTAATTCAAAAAAAATTTCTTCATTAGTTTTTTTCTTCTTGTTGGTTTTTTTTTCTTTTTAGTTAATCTATTTAATTATCATATTTTTATTACAAGATTTTGCAGCCAGATCCACATCCAAGGCTATTGGTCTGGTGTTGCAGTCAGACTCACTTAAACTTGAGTCATGTAAGTTTAAAATTATTATTAATATTATAAATATTACTTTTTGGTCAAGCGTTGCAGCTAGACCCAAGACTTTTGGGTATATCTTTATAGAAAAATCTAACGCTCTTAGATCTTAGCATTTTTTGATATTTTTTATGCAAGAAAAAAAAATTACCCGTGGCATGTGCCTTTGTTTTTTTTCCTTTTCTTTTCCCTTTTAAACCTTTTACTGTGGACTGCACAGTGTAGTCTACAGTGAAAAGTTGATGCCTTTAGCTTTTTTTTAGCCTTTTTCTTTGTTTTTTTATTTTTAATTAATTTTTTATTTACTTTTTTAATATTAAATTTTTTTCTATTTAATTATCAGACTTTTATGACACAGATCCCAGATTTGATGGGTTAACCCAGTTGATTCATAGTTAATTTAGATTTTTTTTCTCTCTCTTCATTAGTTTTTTTTTATTCTTATAGGGTTTTTTTTCTTTTTTTTAATTAATATTTTTTTATTTAATTTAGTTCATTAATATTAATTTTTTTTTCTATTTAGTTATTGTTTGATGCCTTTAGTTTTTCTTTTTTTTTTCTTTTTTCCTTTCTATGCCTTTGACTATGAGCTGCACAGTGCAGTCCATAATGAAAATGTTGATGTTTTTTGTTTGTTTTTGTTTTTTTCATTTTTAGTTAACTTTTTTTGTTTAATTTAATTTGTTAGTTTTAAAATTTTTTATATTTAGTTATCAAACTTCCATAACACGGATCCCGGGTTTGATGGATTAACCTGATTTCACAGGTTAGCCCAATTAATTATGGGTAACCCATCAATTTTTTTTTTTCTATTTAGTTATCAAACTTTCACGACACGAATCCAAGGTTTGACAGGTTAACCTGATTTGAAGAGTTAACTCAGTTAATTCAAAAAAAATATCCTTTTTTTTGTTAGTTTTTTTTTCATGTTGGTTTTTTTTCTTTGTTTTTTTCTTTTTAATTAATCTATTTAATTATTATATTTTTATAACACAACCTTGCAGCCAAACCCACATCCAGGGCTATCGGGTCCGGTATTGCAGTCAGACCCATTTAAACTTGGGTCATGCAAGTTTAATGTTATTATTAATATTATAAATGTTACTCTTAGGTCAGGTGTTGCAGCCAAACCCAAGACTATTGGGTATAACTTTGCAGAAAAACGTAACACTTTTAGACCTTATTTTTTTTAATATTTTTTAAGTAAAAATAAATTAACCCGCAACATCGCGCGAGTCATGTAACTAGTAGTATTATTAAATCCAATCAAATGGTATAATTTTAAAGTCTGTCAACCTGATTTCTTGTCTGACTTGAGTTTTGAATTAACTGTCTAAGAGCTGACTCAAAGTAAATCATTCAATTTAGTAGGTCAAAAAACAACTTGGATGATCAATAAAAAACATGACATATCTTAAAAAAACTTTATGATGTTTTTTTTTAATATTGAGATGATGCCAAATTTAATCGACCTTGGTTACCGTACGATCAGGACTTCGACTTTTTGTTTATATATTGTTAGATATTATTTTTAAATTTTTTATTTACATTAGGATTTTTCAATTATGTTAAAAAGAAAAAAAAAGAGAAGAAAATATTAAAAAAAAGTTCATATTTTCCGGTTTTTTAGTGTTTTTTATTTTTATAACTAACTTTTTTTTTTCTAAAGCTAAAAAAACATAAAAAAATAAATAAATTTTATGGTAAGAATTATAAAATCCTGTAAAATAAAAACTCATAAGAAATCGAATTGGAAAAACATGCATTTAAAAAAAATTAAAGAAATTGAAGCAAGCGTGTTTCATCACAAATCAATAATTTTATTAATAACATAATTTTTTTTGAAAAAATAATAATTTTTTTTTCATGGCAAATAAATAAACAGTCACCTAAAAATTAAAAATTATAAAAAACAATAACAAAATCAGCATAAATTAACTAAAAATACAAAAAAAAAGCTGGCACGACACAATATATTCTATAAAACAACACAGTAAACATGAAACAAGATTTATCATATCCCTGTTATGAATAAATTATACACAATGGATTTATTAAACTCCTCACTCTTTCTTACCTTATAAGTTTTTTTTTTCCCAGTTTCTAATAAGTTAAAATAAGATCATTAATAATAATTATTGATAGCTGGAATATATATTGACCTGTTTGGAAGGGTTGTTGTAATTATTTTTTAAAATATTTTTTATTCAAAAATCTATCAAAATAATTTATTTTATTTTTTAAAAGTTATTTTTGACATCAGCATATTAAAATGATCTAAAATCACCCAAAAAATATTAATTTGAATTAAAAAAATAAATTTTTTAATTTTTTTAAAATATTTTTAAAATAAAAAACAAAAAACATAATTTATGATAATTTTTATGGTTGATTATATCTCCTATTTTAATATTTTTAGAAGAGAGGATTAAAATAAAAAAAGAACCCAAACAAAACCCAACTACTCCATACCTTAAAAACCTAAACTACCCCTCATCAAACGCACAGTGGTAACCCCGTAAATAAAGTACAAGAAAAGTCCACTTTCATTACCCCTCTACAGCCGCCGCGTATTAAAACCCAAACCTTCCAAATAACCGGCGTTTTCAATTTTCCTCTCGTCATTGCTTGCGCTCCCTTCACCAAACCCCCCTCCCCTCTCTCCCGAGCCTCTCTCTCAGAGCTCAGGGTCTCCATCTCCTCCCATTGCCAAACCCTAATCCTCCGATTCGAATCTCAATCACGCTCAATTTTGACCTCACAACCTAGCTCAGCCTCTCAATTCGTAATTCACACCTCCAGTTCACTGATTTTTTCGGTAGAAATGTTGTCTATTTCTTGCTAGGCTTACCTAGATCATCAACCCTCTTAGTACCCGAAGTCACTATTTACCAAATCTTTATCTTGTTATTCGAAATTGCTTTTATGGCGATTAGAGTTACCTTTTCTTTCTCCGGCTACGTTGCCCAAAACCTGGGTGTTCGTGTCGGTAACTGTCGGTATCTCAACGAATGTTTTATCCGGTCACGGATATTTGCTTCACCAGCAACAACCACCACAACACACAATTCTGATATTGAACCCCCTGGCCCGAGAACGGGAACAGATTTTCGCCGCCGAAACCTGAAGAAGAATTATAGTAATTCGGCGGCGATGTATAGTACGATGGCTGGTGAGATTTTTGGAGATAATTGTAAAGGGAGTGCGATTGCGGTTGGATTAGTTTCTCTAATGAAGTCAACGGCTGGGGTTTCTTGTTCTAACATGGGTGCTTGTGGAATTTCACCATTTAAAGCCGTCTCGATCCTTCCGTTCTTGCAAGGATCGAGGTGGCTTCCGTGTAATGAGGCGGTTCTGGGATCGAGGAGTCCTGAGGTGGATATAGGAGGGACAGGGACAGTGAAGTCTGTGGAGAAGGTGAGTGAGAGCAAGAGCAGTACTAGTGTGAGCTTCCAGATTAATGGGAAGGAGTTTGAGAGGACAGGAAGTTGGTTTTCAAGGGTTTTTAATGTTTGCTCGGAGGATGCCAAGGCTATGTTTACTGCTGCTACTGTTAGTTTGTTGTTCAGGTCCACCTTGGCCGAGCCTCGATCCATTCCTTCAAGTTCTATGTCTCCTACTTTGGACGTGGGCGACCGTATTTTAGCAGAGAAGGTGAGAGCGAACACACACTTTAGCATATTATCGTGTTTATTCTTGGTGTATTCATGTGAAATTGTGTCTGTTTTAAAGACCCTTTCGAGAGTGATGGCCTTAGATCATATTTGGCTATCCTTTTTGAACTCTGTCACCTTTTTTGGATGATTGGTTGATAATTCTGATCCATGGTTAGCTAGTGTGGTGACTAATTTGAAGATATTTTGAGGTATATTTAAAAAGTAGGAAATGGAATTGATATCGAAACACTGTCCTATGTAGAGTTGAAACGAAATTTATAATGCTCAAAAACCAAGCGAGACTCTTGTGTTGGCATTGATTGTTGATGCATTTATTTGTTTTCATATACGCTTTTGAAGTAGGATATGATATTTGATCATTTATGAAAATTCTGGTGAAAATTTGATACTTGTTAAGCTAGATAAACTCTCTTTCTTTCTTTCATGATATTGATATTGTATTTTTCCCTACTTTCTTGTCATAGGTTTCATACGTTTTCAGAAAGCCTGAAGTCTCAGATATAGTCATTTTTAAAGCTCCTCCAATCTTGCAGGTATAAACTAGATTTAGTTTTTGATGAATTTTTATAAGATTTTGTTATTTCCTATTAAATCATAGATCGCTAACTTGTGTTTTATATGTAATTTGCAGGAGTTTGGTTTCAGTTCAGGCGATGTATTCATAAAGCGAATTGTGGCAAAGGCTGGAGACTATGTTGAAGTAAGCCTCTATATGAATATATAACTGATCCTATTAGGAATGGAGGTGTTTGTTCTGTCTTCTTTCTTCCTTTTCCTCCCGTTGTCATTAGATGCTGGCAAGTTTCAGCCAAAAACATAAAGCATCATCTCTGCTGCTGACATCTTGTGTTATTTGTGGACTATTTATAGGTTCGAGAGGGCAAATTATATGTGAATGGTGTTGTTCAAGATGAAGAATTCATCAAGGAGCCACTTGCTTATGAGATGGAATTAGTGGTAATGGATTTTGTTGATTTCTGCTTGTATTTTGCACATTTATACCATGTTCATCTATTTATATTTGTTTCACTTGGCCAAGTGCTCCCATATTAGCTAACGAAATTAGATTGGTTTCTTTTGCAGCTTGTCCCTGAAGGTTATGTCTTTGTGATGGGGGACAATCGTAATAATAGTTTTGACTCTCACAACTGGTAAGTCGAGAATCTTTCTAATGCTGATTTGGTTTTGAGAACATGCTATAATAGGTTGGAAAGAAAAAAAAAATTCTCCATTGGGTGTCGACAATTTGATGGTGTTCTTCACAAATATCACAAACATGCTTTTGGCAATGTCCATATCATCTGAAGTAACGCAAAGGAATATAAATGTAAATCAACACAATTTCTATTGATGTTTATTCTGAAAACACAAACTCTTAATGTTGGTGTTTCAAACTCTTTTCAGGGGCCCGCTTCCTATCAAGAACATTGTTGGTAGGTCAGTATTTCGCTACTGGCCTCCCTCCAAAGTATCCGACACCATATACGATCCACACGTGGCAAAGAATGCAATCTCTTGACACTGGTCTCCGCAAGGATCTCTGATACCTAATATTTTTGGCTCATGGTTGAGCAATTGTGATTACCTCACTGCTATCATCACGGTTCTGCTTATCTTGAATGTATCAGATGATGGATCATCATCTCATCCATCTGTTCGTTTCTTTGTTGATGACCTAACTGTGGCTTATGACACATTCTTTCTTGTAAATCATATTTCCAAAACAAAAGACAAGTGGAAGAAGTAATAGACATGTTCATTGCTTTGTATCTTTGTTTATTGTTCTTGTTTCTTGGGGAATTCAGCAATGAACCAAGCGACCTGCATGGATTTCTGCAACTATTGCTGTGCCCATTTCAGTGCGTGTATTGTCTTTTTATGCCAGAGGTTGACGAATTATGGAAAGCTCCTGGTATTGGTTTCCTTTGGTGCCCATGGTTCTTGATGCGGTTCCTCTTGAAGATGTGGTTGTTGGGGGCAGGGGAGTGCAGCAGGATTTTGGTCATTTGGAGGCCTTGCAATCCAGCCTTGCACTGGAGAACCTCCTGGAGTTGATCATACAGATTGCTGGTCAATAAACGGATCTTCATTATTTCAGATTGTTTCTAATATTTTTCCTCAGTTGCTTTGCCTTTAAAGAAGGCTGATTTAGACTGAAAAATCTACCGTGGTGTTACTTCATCTTTCCTCTAGTTTGTTTCAATTATCTTTTATTGCAGCCTGGCTTTGTGGTATTGAAAATCATACCCTGAATCTCTTTTGTTTGATGGCAAAATGATTGTCACTTTACTCGCACTTGTTTAAGCTTGTTAGCGTGGGCTGGTCAGTTGTTTCCTTTAAGCATCTGATGAAGCCCTGTAAATCTACCGTGGAATTGATGTTCTCTATTCCCCTCGACGCTGCTCCAGCATGCAGGGAGAGACTGGTGCTGAACCAGCGGTTGTGTTTGGTGGTCGTTTTTGCATCTTCTGAGTTCTGACTCAGCTACTTCCAAAGCAAAACCACTCTAATTAGGTTTTTCTTGTTAGGGTTGATAGATGCAACATAATGACAACAAGTGGTGGTGGTGGAGGTGGTGGTGGTGGAGGTGGTGGATATGTTTGTGGTCAAGATTGATGGGGTTTGAAATATTTGAATGATGTAATGAATAGATTATTGATAGCAAAATATTTATGAGTGTTTTTTTAAAAAAAAGTAAATTATATTAAAACTTAATCATAAATATTTTTCATTGATGGAGTTTTGTAATTTTTTTTTTAAAAAATAAGGAAAACATTCCCTTGAAAGTCAAATTGCGTGATTTCTTGTCTCATACATTATAAAAATGTTCGGAGTAGATTCATAAACTGATGTCAACTTTGATATTAAGATGCCGTTTGGCATTGCGGCCACGGCTAATAAAAAAAGCAAGCCCGAGATGTTTGATTATTTTCAACCACACTTTTTATTTAACATGGCCCCACCAAAAACTAAGGCTGGACCTTAGTTTTGAGAAAGCAAGTAACACCTGCTTTTCACCCCATGCCAACACTTTTCACGGACACTTTTTTTCTTGTAAAAAAAGTTTCCTTGCCTGAGCTTAAGCTCTGTTCCCTTCCCCTCTGTTACTGATCTGGATGAGATTAATGAAGATTGATAAAGATTGATGCCAGAGACAGTGTTCCATCCTGTTCCCCTCTGTCCCTTCTCCTGTCAAACGAAAGATTTTAACACAACATTTTCCCAACTCGAGCTCGTCTCCTCTGTTCCCTTCCCCTATGTTCCCTTGATTTGGACGAAGATTGACGCCAGAGACAGTGTTCGTCATTGTTCCCTGCTGTCCTTTTTGTTGTGAAGCGAAGATCAGATCACCTTCACCGAAATCATTTGTGCCTAGCAGTCTTCATTGTTTCGGTTTGCAGGAAGCACAACAGTGCTGGGAACTTGTTTATGAAATCTTGATTTTTTTAATGAAAATTGTATGTTGAAGAAATTATGTAGTTGTCATTTTGGGTTTTGAGTACTGATTTGGAGATTTTGTATCCAATTTATAGATCAATTTTGTTTTTTATTTATCTCGCGTGGGGCTCTTTTTGTTGTTAATTTGCCATTCAAACTTCTTGTGTTTTCCTTACACCTTGTTGATCAGTTTTCTTGGTAGTGCTGGTGGATTTCAAGATTTCGGTAAACTGTCTTCTTGTGTGTAGTTTTATCTGTTGGTGATCTTGATTTCT
>Ga0325411_1008740_pt1 | contig 10919 bp, 6 predicted proteins | sample PopdelMetagenome_13_FD_206181 | JGI IMG/M metagenome (GOLD analysis project Ga0325411, IMG submission 206181) | Populus deltoides microbial communities from Bellville, Georgia, United States - Xylem-PdIQD-R4 | ecosystem: Host-associated > Plants > Phyllosphere > Stem > Wood/Secondary xylem...
AGTTACAGAACAAGAAGAAATCACTGAACAAATTTGACAGCAATCAGAATTTGCTGCTTGCATTCAGGGATGAGATAGCTGTGCAAACACATGATCCACTACCCCCTCGCCAACATGAGAAAAATTCCCGTTATTTTTGTTACTATCCCAAAGAGATGCAATGAAGCGAGGTTAAGATGGTTACTCTTCCTCCATAACATAAAGATATCTAATCTAAAATACTTGGATGTTAAGAACATTCACCACAGCATATTTCTAATGCTAAACTGAGCCAAATGAGTCAAAATTGATCCCATTATTTGTTTGGAACTAAAATGACACAACACTGGTTATTTCATTTGCAGTCAGATCATACATCAATCGTAATAAATTTATGCTAATTTGAGGATAACTCAAAACATTACCTCCTCTCCAAATATGGTCGCATATGAGCCAGAACTAAAATCCTCAACATTAACTTCAGTGGTTTTGGCTCTGACTGTCAAGTCATTCTCAAGTGACTGGACAAACCTAATCATGCAACAAATCAGACATCAGGAGGCATAAAAGTACAGCACACTTGATGAACAAGCATCCAAGATGTATGCACACCTTGAAACAGGAGGGCAGTAGTGGTGACGAAGGCTATCAATTTCCCATAGAGAGCTTCCTGTTTGAAAATTATTATTGTCAATACAAGGACAAAGTTATGCCCGCCTTCAAAAACATACATGTGCAAAACTTACCCAAGGCATGGGACTTTAAGGGGTTGCTTTCCTCATTGTCAAAATGATCGATGCCAGCTTTTCTGGCTGCAATATTTGTGCTAGCCCCAAATTCATTTTCATTATCTCCCCCTTCTGCTTCGGAATTGTTGTCTGTAGTATCATTCCTGTCTTCCTGAAAAAAAATACCATAAATACACATGACATGCTTGACAATTCTTCTCCAATAAAACCATACAGAGACATCATCTCTTACAGTAAATGAAGAAAAGGTAAAAACATCTTTCTATGCTCTCCAGACAATCACCCTGATAAAGTGATAATGAAGGTAGATTCCAGACAATTTCTAATAAAAAAATTATGAGGTGCATGCAACTGTTAATCGAATGCAGAATACATGCCATCCCGCTCAAACAAATAACTGATAAATCAGTGAAGACAGTCTTCATTAAAATATTAGAATGTATGGGTACCTGTTGCACCAAACAGTTGATTGAAGGATGTCTCCTGAGGAGGTTGTGAATCAATGCAATAATAATCAATGCTCCAGAAGGAGGGACTACAAGTGCCAGTCTACTCAATTTCTTAGCAAAAGCAGCAGCCAGATATGCTGGGAGAAGTGGTGACTTTAGACAAGAATCAAGAAGCTACAGCAAGATAAATGCACATCATCAGATTGTATTAAAAAAGATCGAAATTTATCAGCATATTCCAGTATTATTTTGTGACATCTTGGGCTGATTTCATAAATCTTGTTTATAGGGGGTGGGGTGTTTATCAAATTCAAGGCCATTGAGCGTAACATATACTTAATGTTTTCGTTTGAACTTTCAAAAATTATATGATCATCAAATCACCTTAAATAAACCCAAACATAAAGCATGATATTACCAATCAGCATATGTAAAGATGAATACAAGCTGTCATCAATCCATAGCATGTAGGTATCACATGCAACTATCTTAACAGCTAATTTTGATTTCACTTAATATGCACTTGAACTAATTCCACAGATCACATTGATTTATGTTCGTATGGACATTACCTGAAAGAATTTTGCCCTGTGTTTCGCCATAAAGATGGAAGGTAAGAGGAGCGCATACAGTTTTTCATAGAAGTTGGGATATTCTAAACCATGCTTAGTCATGAGGATGAAGAGACTGCTAAGGGCCATGACACTGACAACACCTCCAATATCATATGATCTTGTCAAAAAGTCACTGCGCAATTAAGTGCAATTCAGTTAAAAGTAGGACGAGGTATTCATATCCATGAGGTAAAAATATCCATTGTAATGCTATACCATAACATTATTGGATTAGACAGGTGAGGGATGACTGCTTGATGGAGATTGGAGAGAACCTGTGCATCAAAGACAAGCATATCAGAACAGAATAATGCACTACAATAACAGAATGGTTGGGGGGGGGGGGGGGGGGCACAGTATGCATAGGCCAGTGTTCAAATAAACCACTGCCGCATCAAAAAAAGGAAATCCAAACTCGATATTAGCCTTAAAACTAAACATAAGTGCACCAATACAAGTGTGGGGCCAAGAGCCTTACCTCCTTGTACACATCAATTGGAAGTGGTAGCCTAAGAAATGAAATCCAAGCCTTGGTAAACTTTAATTTCATCTTTCTGGCATAATTACCAGCAGATAAAACCTGAATGGACCACAAAACATAAAGCTCTATACAGAGTATAATGGACTATTATACAAGATCAGAGACTACCTAGGATAAGATATGAAAAAAAAAATTGCATGAAAAACTCAGCAACAACATATCATTGATGACTCACGTCATTATCATGCTTCTCAGATTTAAGGTCTTTGTCTTCTGTTTTCAGGTGTTGAGAAGGCCCTTTCGATTCACCTTTTTTAACAGAGAATCCTGATTTGTATAGAAATGATTAAACTCAAAATTCAGCAACCCACCAAAGTAGCAAGCTTGTAAAATAAAAATACTAAGGGCAGAAAAGTAGCTAAACTTTTAAAATTATCTGCCACTTTTGATGCCTTGCATTGAATTGTCTGAAATAGTGTGTGCCCATGTGTGTTTGTTAGGAAGGAGCTGTATACATGCATAAAGCAGCTCTCAAGTGATCATACACTGATATTTGTACTAGCAAACAATTACCTGAACCACCCCACAGCTCATAATCAGAATTCTGTTTTGGGTCTTCTAGAGGAGGGATATTTGATATTATATAATGAATCTTGTAAATAGAAAGCTCCAGGCTGCAATAATAGAGGAATAAATAAATTTCCACATCTCTGTAACACCATCAGAACAGAACATTTTCTTTCAAAAACCAAATTACCAGATGTGACAATCATAAACAACACTAACCTTTCCCTTGAATCACTCTCACCAACTTTGTCACCATTCTCAGTTTTTCCATCTAGTAGAAAGAAACAAATCAAATAAACAAACATCTGACAAAAAAAACACAAATTTTCGAAATGACTAATCTATACCATTACCAGAAATATCTTTCACCTCCAAATTCTTAGCAAATTTTTCTATGTTGATGTATGTAAAATAACTGTACCACAAACCCAAAAAAGAAAAAAACCAAAAATCAAACTATTATTCATAAACCAGCAAAATCATAAAATTAATAATCAGCACTTCCACATTCTAAAAAGATAAAGCGAAAGAAAGACTTACCGGATATCAATGTACTTGAAATACTTTGATGCCAGCAACTCTAACACAAAATCCAAAGATTCTGTAGATTGCACCTGCAAGTAAAAATGAATACAGGCAGCTGTTCAACATTACAATTAAAACTAATTTGACATGCATAGATGAAACATATGTAATTAACACAGATATTTAACAGTATATTTCCACTAATTTATCATGATTAGCAGTAACAGAATAATTACACAAATTTCACATAATTATATGAACAAAAATATTAACAGCCAATCTGCGCTACAAAATCCGAAAGCAAATAGTTTTCACCATAATTAGATGAAATAGAAGTAATTAACAGCATAGATACGCTAATCTCACAAAATTAACAGAACAAAACTTACAATATTAACAAGAAATCTGTGATAAATAGCCGAATTGAACCTCCCTCCATTTCCAGTCTTGACGAATTCCATTAGTGTATCCAACACAACTTCCTACAAAAATCAAACACGCAGAAATCATTAAAAAAATACGGATTTTACAGAAGTAAAAATAAATAATTGAAAGTACTGACCTTTAAAGCATCTTCAGCTTTCGGCGATACAGCAACATCAACGAGAGATTTAACAAACTCATCGAACTTAGAGCGAAGCCAGGTTTTATAGATAACGTCAGCGTCCGGCTCGTCGTTGTCTTTGTTGTGGGTGGGGCTTCGGGAGGAGGAAGGGAGGTCGGGGAGGATAGGAGAGAAGAAGGAGTGGAGAGAGAGGAGAGATTCGAGGACATGTTGAGGAGGAAAGCTAGGGGATATGTAAGTGAGAAGGAGAGGGAGGTTGTTTATGTGTGTTCTTGAAGAGAGAAGTTGGTGACCTAGGGTTTTGAGGTCTTTTAGACTGTGTTTTTTAGGGTTTCTTGGCTTGTTGATTGGATTTGGAGGAGGAGCAGCCATGGTTACTTGTTTGCTTTGCTTCGCTATTGGAGGGAAAGCAGAGAGAGAGAGAGGGGAAGGAAAGAGAAAGTAGTTTTTAGGTTTTTTAGGGGTTGGGTTGGGTTGGGTGGGTGGAGAGTCATTTAGAGATGTTAATATGTAAAATGCCAGCATTCCTTGGCCCAGAAGAGAGGCCCATGGATCCATCCAAAAATTGAATTTCTTTATCTTTTTTTTTAATTAATTCTATTTTTTTAGGGGAAAAACAAAAGAAAAATAGCTACATTAACTGTTAATTATCTTATAATGTGAAAATTGGAACGCAAAATAAATTATTATTATTAGTTTTAAAAGGCCTTAATTTTTAATACAACTCTTAAAGATTTCTATAATTGTTTTTTCAACGAACACAGTAACAAATGTATGACATATCCTTAATAAATGTTTATTTCATTTTTTTATTTCATGCATCATTACGTAAATTATTATATTTTAAAAAATGTGGAAAATATATTGTAAAGGTATTATGAACATAGATTTATAGTACCGTAAATCACACCATTGACATAAAATATTTACACTATGAATAACATTGCAGCATCTAGAAAACATTGTTTTTTCTATTTGTTAGTAAAAAAATATTATTAAGATCTAACTCTGTAGCCCGATCCAAGACATTTAAAACCATGTTTCATTTTTTTTCTACATTTAAAATAAAAAATGTTGATATGCTAGTAACATAACATAATATATATGTTTATTTTGAAATATATATATATATATATATATATATATATATATATATATAAGTTTATTATCTCAAATAGAAAAAAGAAATGATATATCTTCTTATATATTATGATTTGAAAACAAAAAAAATCAGATTAAAAAAACTCTAAAAACATTTAATTTATGTCTTCATTTTATTTTCTACAACAAAAACACGTTTTTATTCTCTTTTATCCCAAAAAAAAATATGTTGCCTTATATTTCCAACTCTGTAATGCTTGTTGTATCTGAAGCTCGGTTTTTTATACATATAAAAAAATATATTACCATGCATCAAGAAACAGTCACAAGTCGATGATCACTTGGCATGTAATGGTTAAGAAAAACATTAGTAAGAACAACGCCGTCGATGAATACTACAAAATTCATGGGCACTCCTGAACTATATCCAATAACAAGACACGCATGCTAACTCCACTCGAGGAGCATAAGAATCAGGCATCTCATACAGTGATCAGATGTAAATATGACCCCAAAAAGGGTCAAGAAAAGCCCTATCTGAAATAGAAGCTGATTCCACCATGTCGTTCAGGATCAACTATGCTTGTGTCTGGCTGTGTGTAGCCATATCTCTTCGCCTGACCTCCTCTCTAACGACTCAAATATGCACGCATTTCCTTCTTTGAGTTCTGTTAATTTAAAGATAGACAAGAACTTACTCTACTTCGGTATCTGATGGTGTCTTCCTTCCTCATGCTCGTCAGCAATGCTACAAGATAAAAACCAAGCTCTATGGAACTAACAGCGCATGATCTCTCATTTCATATGTTTCGAGCATCCTTGATCCCAAGTTGCCTAAGAGAATCTGGGCCGACAAGGAATACACGTCTTGTTGTTTGGTATCTGAAAACAACTACTCCTTTAAATGATGTCCTTGGTATACCATCCTAGAAATGAAAAGGGAAAAAATCAAGTGGAGACACAATTGTTTTCAAAATGATGAAAAAAATTCAGATTCTGAATAAAGAAAATTAGATCCAATAAGAGTGGACATGCATAACCATGACACAGTGCCCCTCAGAGAAGGGATTTTTAACTGTAACATTGAACATTTGGATAGTGAAATGTCCCGCTAAATCTGAAGTGACATGACAGGAACTGCTCAATCCAAATTATATACCCAAGAGCATATGATAAAGTCAATAATTCTCTCATCTCATTCCATATTGCACAACTTTATCCAAGTTAGAGCAGAGATACCTTCCACTCTTGGAAAATACCAAGCTGGCGTGCAATCCTTTCAAAGTCCGGTTGGTCCTTGTAATGGATACGTACATCACCCTCTATATTAGAGGCCTTAAGAACAGCATCAGTTCCTTGGATAGGTTTAGCTTTTCTCACAATGTTGGCAAAATGCTTTGTATACTTGTCCTGAGAAGAGCAGCATTACATAATTTATTGACTGGAATTATATTTTAGGTCTCCTTCACTTTACATGAATTAAAAGAGTCCGTTACCTTCATCAAGTAGCTTAAATCCCTCGACTTCCAATCAACCTTTTGAAGAAGAGGCAAAAGTGAAATTCATTATTATAATTTAACGATATGCATTATACATGCAGAAACTTCAACTAGGGGAAAGATGTGGAATACGTAATACCTTTACATCGTTCAGCTTAATAGGCTGGAGATATTGTTGGAAAAACTGCCCCATACTAGAGCCCTGTGATCATACATCCACAGTCAATTAGTGGGTATAGACAACTGGCCTATGATATTTGGTGCCATTTCATTGCATCAACCTTGTGATTTTTGATATTATGAAAATAAACTTTCTTTCACTTAATCCCCTACATGTTTTCCAATGAATGATTAACTGATTTGTAAGCTTCTGCCTAAGCAGTCCTTAATGCATTAATATTAATCAACAATTGCTTAATATGTATGCATGCCTGAAGCGGAGATGCATCCAGACAACTAAAAAGAAACCAACAAGTGCAGTAGTATATAGATAGTCATACATACATGCTCGCCAAAGTTATATGTTCTGCACACTTCTGGACGAATGAACTGTCGACCTTTATGATTCTCCTTCAATCGCAACCAATCATCCCAGTAAGTGGGTTTTTGTCAAGGAAATGTTAGTAAAATGCCTCGGCTCACACTATAAAAGCCTGACTTCAAAACAATATATACAATTGAAAAAGGATATGCTCTTGGCCATTTAGGGGATAGTTCGTCCCAAATTGATTTAGTCAGCATCCACCCAAGTCCAGGAAAGAAATCTGACCGATAAAGTTCGTCTGCAGAATACATTAAATAGCAGATCAGAAAAAACTAGGTAGTTCACAAGGTTCTTGCTTTAGCTCATTGAAAGTTAAATTGGTCATCACATGGATACATTTTAGAGTGAGAGGTGGTAGTACACGGGAAGTAAATAAGAAATGAACTTACAAGGATCATGCACAAACTGCTTTTGTCCATTGTCATTCCATGAGGAAACGGCCATAATGGACCTAACATGTTGGAAACCAAATGAGAATGAAACTAGCTTGCCAAAAGCCTAAGATCCCCTGCTTTTTTATATTAAAATTTAATGTGCAGGAACTAGAAAGAAAGAAAAAAACGTACTTATCCTTGTCAAGAAGAGCTGCTGCAGCCTCAAAGTAATCAAAAAAATCAGGAGCGATTTCCATATCATCTGTTTGAGAAGCAACACTTTAGCATTTTATTTCTCACACACACCCAAGTGAATATGGAGGGGAGAAAAGAAGTCAACCTTCAAGTATAATTACTCGGCTGAAATTATGCTTGTAAAATAATTGATCCATTGCCCATTTGTAATGCCCTGTGGAAGAGATATCTATAGGTTAGTATCTTTCAGAAGAAAGCTATTACACAAGTAATCATTACTTGCAATCTTGTAATATGCAATCAATTCCCCAGGCCTTTCTGTATGTACTGGTTTGGAATCCAAGTGCTGCAAATGAACAAAAAAGAAGCCAATGAAATCAAGCATTACAAGTGGAATGTGAAAAGTCCTCAAAGCATGGCTTGACATACCACAAATTTACAAACATTATACATGCACCAAGGTTATCATAGCAGATGATAACCTTACATGCATACACAAAAATACATAGATTACAGTTTACCTGAATGTACATTAGCTGATCATAACTCATAGCCTTGCTTCTAACATTTGGGTCTGTTCCATCCTGAAAATTTGGAGAGAAAAAAATTGTTACTAAAAGAAAATCGGAATAGCTATCTGGTTTCTTATGCAACATATCTATTGGACAATAGGTGCGCAAGCCATGCTCGCAACCAAACCTAATTTGCATTTCAACAAAGGAGGGAGGAAAAAAAACTAATGCCAGTACCTGAGATACAAAAAGTGGATACTTTGAAGCAACGGAGCTTTGATACCTGTAAACTTAGAAAACCAGTCAGCTAGTGTGTAGGATTGAGTTCAATGCAGTAGAAAACAAACTACATGAACATAAAACATACTTCAAAACAGACTCAATTGTCCGTTCTAGATAATCAGCACGATTGCATGCCATGATCACAACTGCTGCCACTGGTACCTGCAAGAAGAGGTGGAAATAGCTTCTATAATCTGCCAATTGGGGATGTTTGAGAGTATGGTAACGGTTGTTTTTTAAATGTTTTTTTTTTTTTGCATGAAAATATATCAAAATTATTTTGTTTTTATTTTTTAAAAATTATTTTTTACATCAGTACATCAAAATGATGTAAAAACACTAAAAAAATATTGATTTGAAACAAAGAAAAAAATAAAAAATAAATTCAATTTTTTTCCAAAAACGTTTTTGAAAACAAACAGTCACGGCAAAACAGGTATAAGAAGAAAAACAAAAACAAAGAAACGAGGAAAACTCAGAAATTATCCACGGTTCAAGAACTGTACCTTATCAACCAGTTTTTTAAGGCCTTTTCCTGCAACATTAGCATAAAGAACATTCTAAGTTTCTGATAATGTTTCCGTTAACACTGAAAACAATTAACCGTTAACAGCAAATGTAAACTGCCCGAAAGAAAACCTAGATAGACAGTAACTGACAGTAATCAATGCTGATGTCAAGGAAAGGAGAACAAAAGGTAAAACATCATCAAAATTAACCTTCAACTCTGCAAAAAAATTTGGTTCTTTAATACCCACACACAACAAAGAACTTGCACATATTTCAAATTTCTCGCTTCCCCTTTTCCACAGGAACAAAATTCATAAGGGGGTCTGGGTTCGCATTTTGCAACCTAAGACCAAATTTCTATGTACTAAAATAAAATAAAAGTTGGCAGGCACCATTAGTAGCAAACTGAAGAGCGAAACCGAAAGAGTGAATGAAGAGAGCTTGCGTAGAAGTTCCAGTAAGTAATAAAAAACATACTTTCAAGATCTTCAAGAAGCGCCTTGAGCTGCCTACACTCTTCGCTTTGTCGTTTATTTTGTTCTGAAATTATTTCCATAAAATAAATAAATAATAAATAGCTCCAATCCAATTCAATAATTGTCGAGAGAGAGAGAGAGAGATGAGCAGCAGCACCTTGAAGAGAAACGATAGTGCCTTGCTGGATACTAATCTGATCAATAAGCAAACGTGATTGACTTGTACAATGATTCTCTGATTCAATGGCAGCAGCAAGCCGATCCTCGTACTCTGATTGCGTAACAAATAACCGCATCTGAAAATTACACAAAAGTTCCAATTGTTTTCATTGGATCTGCGAGAGAGGATAAGAAGACTGCCAGTGAGTGGCCTACCTGGATATAGAAGAATGCGAGTGCGGCTGGTATCAGAAGGCATCGATAATCGCATCCCACTCTCCTCATTTCAATCCTTTTCTTCTTCTTTTTTTATTAATTAATTCTTCACCATTCTCTCTGCTCTCTGTTGCTCAATAAGAGGGTTTTATTTTCTTTTAACTCGCAGTAGTCTCCTAGCAATTTCCGTTTTCGAATATTCCGGTGGACCCAAATCAACCACCCAATAAGTCATTGCCACGTTTTCCTACGTTGATTAAAACGCCAACGTCTCTTTCGACTTGTAAACAAATAAACTGAGCTTCTATTTTTTTTTTTTTATAAAAAAAAAAGGGCTTTCGGGATGGCATTATCATAGCCAAGTCCGGGCCTTTATCCTCTCAATCCAACCCTTTTGCAAATGCCTTCATTGCTATTATCGGTGCAGGGGTGTTCTTGGTCTACCTTGTTCTTTTAAACGCACTGGATGGCTTATCGGCTGTTACTGGTTTAACTAATTATAGTATGATGTTGCTAGTTCACACTCGTAGAAAGCTTCCATCTTTGTTTCTCTGGTAAATTCTCAAGGATCAACACTCCCATGGCAGCAACACCGACGACATCAGCTAAAATAGTCAAAGGAGCCAAACGGGTCAGTGTTGCAATGGAATTTAACCCCTATTGAAAAGGAAAACAAGTGACAACCCCATATGCACCAGCTCTTAGCTGACATTGAAAAGGCAATAACTTGAGAAGTCAAGCTAATGGGGTAGATTGATGTTCGTTTCTATAATGACCTTGAATGTGTGGAATTGATACAAGCCACAAGGGCATGGCTTCTTGGACTCGGTTGAATGGGCTGGGTTCAAAGCTTAGTTCCACGTGAAGTTTTCCGTCCTGCTTCCCCCTGGTCCTTCTTAAGGTCAAGATTCTACCCTATTTTGGCTTGCTAACTTACATTACATAGCTCAATTAATTAATTTTTTTAAAAAAAATAACAACAGCAGTTATTATAAAGAGATTTAATTAAATCTCGTTTTTATTATTTTATTATAATAAATACCTTCATGTTCTTCTGTCATTAAAGAGGTTTTTTTTTTCCTGTCATTTGGTTAATATTCTGAAATAATAAAAATAAAGAAA
>Ga0325411_1008741_pt1 | contig 10918 bp, 3 predicted proteins | sample PopdelMetagenome_13_FD_206181 | JGI IMG/M metagenome (GOLD analysis project Ga0325411, IMG submission 206181) | Populus deltoides microbial communities from Bellville, Georgia, United States - Xylem-PdIQD-R4 | ecosystem: Host-associated > Plants > Phyllosphere > Stem > Wood/Secondary xylem...
TATGATTATTCTAATATTCTAAAATTGTTTTCATTCATTTTGGTGAGAAAATCGAGTGAAAAAGATAAAGTAAGCATTGCAAAATCATGAACATAAATAAAATCGGGAGAAAATAAAAGGAAAAAAAATAAGATAAGAAAATAAATAATAGATTATAAAAGAGAGAAGAAATAAATACATATAAAGGGTGTGTTTGTTTCTTGAAAATTGATTTTCGAGAAATCATTTTCTAAATTTTCTTTATTTGTTTGCTATTATAAAAGTTGGTTAATGAAAAATACTTTCCAGTCAAAGAAAAATTAAATTGGTTTTCAGGAAATTATTTTCCTTTTATTTTGGATAGAAAACACTTTCCTGAAGTTGTGAAAAATTTAAAAATGTCATATTATTTACTGATTATATCAAATTTGGTCCTCAAACTTTTAATTATTATATATATATATTGTTTTGAATATTTGTTTTTCAATTTCATCCCTTAGAATTTAATTTTTATATTAACTTTAGTCCTCATTTTTATAATTATTATTTGCTTTTCTCTTATCATTTTTTAATTGAAATTTTTTATTTATCAAAGTTGGTTTTCGTTCTTTTGATTGTTACTTGTTTTATTTCAAATAATTTATGAAATGTTAATTGTTATGATTTTAATTTCTTCATCTTTCAATTTTTTTTATTTTTTAGATTTGATCTCTATTATTTTGATTATTATTTATTTTATTTGAGATAATTTATGAAATTATATTTTTTTTTCCAATTTCATTCTTATTCAACTTTTTAACTTGTAATATTTGTTCCTCGTTATTTAAATAAACTTAAAAAAATACAACATTAATAAGTTATTTTTCAGTTCATTTTCCAAAACATAACCAAACACTGAAAAGTGTTTTTCAAATTATTTTTCATTACATTACCAAATATAAAAAAATAATTCACTTTTCCGGAATTCACTTTAAAAAAAAAACTACTTTCCAGCAAACAAACGGGTCAAAGTTATGTTGAGACTCTCCACTCTCACAACCATGTAAAGATTGTGTTTATTCACTGTCCTGGTATAAAAAATAAAGACAATAGAGATAGAATGTTTTTAAATAAAGACAATAGAGATAGAATGTTTTTAGTTGAAAAATAAAGGGGGTATAAAATAAATATATCTCTGAAATGAATTTATATATTATTAAAATAGAAAATACAAGAAAATGTATTATCTCTTCTCTTCAGTACTAAAACAATGACTGGGCTGTTATATAATTTTCATGTGAACTCCCTTGTTATTGGGCTTGTTTGCATGCATACTGTCAACATTGGGTCAATATAGCATGTGGACCTATCTTGTCTATATGTATCTTATGAAAATAATTAATTTACCACCGACAAAAAAAACACACTGATATTTTTCATAAAATAAATAAATAAATAAATAAATTGTACACGCCCCAAAAATGATGTGATGTGTTGCCTTTAAATCTATGTAAAAAAAAATCTTATTTAATTTAGTTTAAATATTAAACCGATTAGATTTTAATTAATAGACGAAACTTTGGTATAAAAATAATAGAGTTTTCATCATTTTATTAAAAGTTTAATGTTTTTCTTACATCCCTCTACTCTCTCTTTTTATAAAGTTTCATTTATTATTTTTATTTTAATATCATTCTCTTATACATTATACCTTCGTTATCATTTAGTTCCTATATTGAGAGATTTTATTATCATATTTTACATGGAATATAATTTAATATCTAACTTGATTTATTTTCGATTAAGTCTTTACACGCCAAATTGTAAATTTCATTGGAATTGGTTAAACAATTTAAATAGGTGGATAAATAAGGTAAAAGTTAAGTGAATTTAAATAGGTATACTAATTTTAAAATATTAGCTATAAGATTTTTCTTTTTTATTTTCTTTATTTTAAAAAATATTTCCTGGTTTTAGCATAAAAATCAAGATATTAAAATAAAAAAAGAAAAGAAAATTTCATAATAGATATATGATTTTATATGAATGAATTATCTCAAAATAATATACCTTAATTTCTTGAAATTTTTTGTTTGGCTAGATTTGTAAGCTCCATGAAAATTTTATAAAATAATAAAGAATGGATAAACAAGATATCATGAGGATTTTATTTTTATAAAAATAAATAATGATTAGATGGATTGTTTTGAAAATAAAAAAAGCAAATTGGACAAGGTTAATATAAAGAATGATATTAAATGTTAGAGAAAGTTTATGAAAATACCAAATAATGAATTGAAGGGATTGTGGTGCAAAATTTTAAATTTTGAAAACTTCTTTGTTTTTTTAATTTAATCCTTTATTTTTGAATTTTTTTTAACCATCAATTTGAACTTATAAAAATGTAATTAAAAAAAATTAAAAAAATAAATTACTAGAACAATCCACAATGATTTATCTCTAGTTGAACAATGGCGTGGGGAAACCATGCCTTTCAAAGTAATTTTTAATTAATTAATTGACTACAAAAGTACTAGAGAATGAAGGTGAAGGTATCATCCTGCAAACTAAAAAACTTGGAGGTTTTTTTTTCATTTTTTATTATTTTAATTTCTTCCTTTTTCTTCAATCTTGTCTTTATATTTTTTAATTGACTATCTAAATTTTTTTTGGACCGACCAAGTTGGTGGAATCATGTTATAACAAATCTCACACGTTTAATTTAAAACTTGAGCTAAGTAAAATTAGGAATAGTTTTTTTTTCTAATTTCATATTTTGTTTCATCTCGATTTCATCCTTAAACTTTTTAAATTGGTCATCTAGATTGCATTTAAACCAAATCAATTAGATCATATGAGAACAAATCCCACATGTTTAATTTTAAATCCGAGTTAGATAAAGAGTCGAGGGAGAGGTTTTTTTATTTCAATTTTATCATTTTCTCTCATTTTATACCCATATTTTTTAATAATCATCCAAGTTATTTTTGAACAAATCAAGCAGACCGAGTCATGTCGCAATAACTATTTTACTATTTAATTTTAAACTTGAAATAAGCAAAGATTCGAGTCATGAAGTTTCAAAATTGATCTATTAAACCGAGTTTAATACAATATTAAACAATCTTTCATAAAATATATAAAAAAATATATTTTTCATTACGTTAGAAAAAAAAATTTAATCCGACGCAAAACGTAACCCAACACGAGCTTCTAAACCAATATTTATCGATTTGTTCATGGCATCCAATCAGCTGGTGATTAAAAAATCTAGCGGCTGTCTACGAGCCCACGTCTCAACAGAAAAATCGAAGTAAAATTTTATTATATAAGTAGATGCCTGTTCCCTGTGAGGGATCAAATCCACCAAACTTGTAGCTAATGAATCTTTTATTTCACTTAATAATAATAATAATTAAAAAAAACCATGTTAGAAAATGCATTAAAAACAAAGAATAAAAATGAATCTGGCCTCCCTTCAAGCCTTCTTGGCTTTTTGGTTGACATCTAGGTTTGTTCATCGGTGAATCCTTTGCATCTAAGCATCCATACACCTTTACAATTAGGAGCATTGTCCCTTAATTCTCACTCTTCAAATGCTTTATGCATATACTGACAACCAGAATGAGATCTATACTTGCTTAGAGAGAGAGAGAGAGAGGAGAGAGAGAGGGAGAGATCTATCCCAACCCCCAAATCAATTTTTTTTATTTTTTTATGCTTTGTTTATTATTACATCGTAGCGCGATGATATAGTATGATTTATGTTTTATCTTAATATAAATTTAAAAATATCAAATTAATATTTATTTGTTATTATATCGTAGTGCGGTAATATAGTATGATGTATGTTTTACCTTAATATAAATTTAAAAATATTTAATTAATTCATACACGTTATAATTTTATCTCGAACTTTTTAGAAACATTAGTTACTAAAAGATTAAAATTTATAAATTTTTTAAATATATTTTTTCAAATCTTAAAAATTATTATAATAAAAGAGAAGAATAAAGAAATGTAATGGGGCAAAAGGGACATTGTATGGATTCAAACTCATAATAGTTGATTGGCTTCACGATAGAAGGAAATGGCTAGCTTGTTGTTAATTTCCAAGTATGAACGTGGGAATCACTTGTGTTGAGTAGATACTCCATGATTTTCACTCAATCATCATATGGGTTATTAAAATCCCTTTTGTCAAATGAAGGAAAATCTTTTTACTGTTTTTTTTTCTTTTTAAAACTTATTTTCTCGCTTTTCTTGTTTTATATAAAATACAAATGGCTTGTTAAAATGCCATTTTCTATTAGAGTACTACATGAAGAAAAAAAGGGACTAAATTAAATTATTTAAATTATGATATTGATAATTTAGCTTTTTGGAATGGTTTTTTCATTGGATATGCTTTGAAAATAAAAAAGAATAAAAGATCAATATCTATAAATAAAAACTCAAAATTATTAAAACCAACATAATTTAACAAATTAATATAATGACTTATCGATTTAGAGCCTGGCATAGGTTAGATTTTCTTTTTCAATTTTAAAAACTAATATGGTTTATTTTTTTAGACAAAACACCATTTTAGTATTGATGTGATGATTAATGATTTGGGCTTTTAGTCTGGATAGACTTTCTAACAACTATTATAACAAAAACTAAAAATTTTTAGTATTTAATTATGCATTTTATATAGTAAAATTACTATTTTACCTTTAACTATTTAAGTTTTATAGCATCCATTCAAGGGTAATATAATATTTTTCACGAAACACATTTGGTATTATAAATTTAAGTGGGGAAAGGAGTCTTATATCATTTTATTTGCATAGTGTAATATCTAAAATATCAATAAATGTTTAATTTTCATAACAATAAAGGCAAGGGCATGCTCGATTTTTAATCCTTTTGGTATAGTGTAACTACTAAAATGTTCTTTAAGTCAAATAATCTATATTTTTATTTTTATTTTGAATTTATTTGATTTTTTTTTTAATTTTATCTTTCATTTTAAGATTTTATGTTGTCTTCTTTGTTTTTTTTTTCAAATAAGGTCCTTATTCTTTTATTTGCTATTTTTTAATTATTTTTTTATCTCATCATTCAACATTTAATTTTTTGAAATTTGATCTACTTGTTTTTTCCCATTGTTTTTAGGTCCTACGCGGGAGTCAATATGAGATAAGTACTAGGTCACAGGTCGAGTGGATTGATCGGAGTTAACTTAAGTCAACCAAAATTTTTTATTTTACTAGAAAATAAAAAAAATACAGTTTTGAAAGGGAAAAAAGCAAAATAGTCAATGGGTTTTGACTAGATTTGCCCTAAGTTAACCGAGACATGGGTTGACCACCGCCTTACATTAGACTACTTCTCCCCTAATTTCTTTTGAAATCCAACTCAGTCTAAGCCATAGGTCACCTAAATCATGGGTCAACCTGTTAGATCGAGCTGAGTTTTAAAATAGTGGCTTTCTAGATGCGATACTTTCAGTTTGGTTACTAATTAGAGTTATAAGTTTGAAAAGTTAATACGAGTTGACATCGTTTTTTTTTTCCAATTATATCATTTGAAGTTGTTTGTTTTGAAAAATAAACTTCATTATTTTCTTCGGTTTTCTTTTCAGTTAAGTTATTCCTATCTCATAATTTAGGTAAGAGGTTTGTCCAAGTTGTACAGTTTTTTAGGCCGTTTTTTTTTTAATTTTTAATTTTATCCTTCAAAATTCGATTCTTTTTAGAATTAAACTTTAATTTTTGTTTTTATTTTGCATTCTATTAAATTCCCATGTTCATATGATTCTATTTGCAAGTTTTAGCAACCTCACCTGGTTTTGCTGGTACTTCTTTTTTTAAGACCTTTTTTTTTTTTCAATTTCATATCTCTATATTTTAATTCTTGAGAATTGACAATCGGTATTTTTTTTAATTCTTTTTCTATGATGTTGAGTTGTAGATTTTTTGTTTGTTTTTTAAAATACACTTACAACGCATAAACATCATTTTTGTATATTATAAAAAATTAGTTTGACTTGCAGTGAAGCGTGGGCAATATCTATTATATATATCTAAAAAAATATTTTTTGAAAATAAAAATTCTATTAAACTATTAAAAAAGAGATTTTTGTAAACAACCTGAATGAAAATTTATTCAAGAAAAAATATATATAATTTTTTTTAATCCTTTTTGTACAGTGTAACTACTAAAATGTTCTTTAAGTCAAATAATCTATATTTTTATTTTTATTTTGAATTCATTTGATTTTTTTTTAATTTTATCTTTCATTTCAAGATTTTATGTTGTCTTCTTTGTTTTTTTTTTCAAATAAGGTCCTCATTCTCTTATTTACTATTTTTTAATTATTTTTTATCTCATCATTTAACATTTAATTTTTTGAAATTTGATCTACTTGTTTTTTTCCATTGTTTTTAGGCCCTACGCGGGAGTTAATATGAGATAAGTACCAGGTCACAGGTTGAGTGAATTGATCGGAGTTAACTTGAGTCAACCAAAACTTTTTATTTTACTAGAAAATAAAAAAAATACAATTTTGAAAGGGAAAAAAGCAAAATAGTTAATGGGTTTTGACTAGATTTGTCCTAAGTTAACCGAGACATGGGTTGACCACCGCCTTACATTAGACTACTTCTCCCCTAATTTCTTTTGAAATCCAACTTGGTCTAAGCCACAGGTCATCTAAATCATGGGTCAACCTATTAGATCGAGCTGAGTTTTAAAGTAGTGGCTTTCTAAATGCGGTACTTTTAGTTTGGTTACTAATTAGAGTTATAAGTTTGAAAAGTTAACACGAGTTGACGTCGTTTTTTTTTTTAATTATATCATTTGAAGTTGTTTGTTTTGAAAAATAAACTTCATTATTTTCTTCGGTTTTCTTTTCAGTTAAGTTATTCCTATCTCATAATTTAGGTAAGAGGTTTGTCCAAGCTGTCCAGTTTTTTAGGTCGTTTTTTTATTTTTTATTTTATCCTTCAAGATTCGATTCTTTTTAGCAATTTTTGTTTTTGTTTTACCTTCTATTAAATTCTCTTGTTCATATGATTCTATTTGTGAGTTTTAGCGATCTCACCTGGTTTTGCTGGTATTTTGTTTTTTTAAAACCTTTTTCTTTTCAATTTCATATCTTTATATTTTGATTCTTGAAGATTGACAATCGTTATTTTTTTTAATTGTCTTTTTATGATGTTGAGTTATAGATTATTTGTTTGTTTTTTAAAATACACTTACAATACATAAACATCAATTTTTTATACTATAAAAAATTAGTCTGACTTGCAGTGAATCATGGGCAACCTATTATATATATCTAAAAAACAAATCCTTTTTAAAAATAGAAATTCTATTAAATTATTAAAAAAGAGATTTTTGTAAACAAAATGAAAATTTGTTCAGGAAAAAATATATATTAAATTTTTTTTTAATTTTTAATTTTATTTTTTTATATTTTGATTTTTAAGGATTGATAATCATTATTTTTTTAATTTTTTTCTTTATAATATTGAGTTGTGGATATTTTTTTATTTTTTAAAATATATTTACAGCACTTGTAGCACTTTAACATCATTTTTTTACAATAAAAAATTAGTTTTACCTGCAGTGAAACTCTCAGCCATTATATAGTACATAAATCTATAAAAAAAAAATGTTTTTCAAAGAAAAACTATTAAATTATTAAAAAAGAGATTTCCGTAAACGACCTGAATGAGAATTTGTTCAGGAAAAAAAATATATATATTAAAAGAAAAAAAAATCTTACTCCCTGTGTTAATTAAAGGAAGCCGTCTTTCGACACGAAGGCACAGCCCTAAGAAGTTCCCAAATTTATAACCCTGCCTGATCTCTCACTCGATGCATCTGTGAGATACAGAGAGAAAATGGAGAAGAAACTAGTTCCTTGTTTGGTAGTCTCTATTTTGATCCTATGCAGTGTGACCCTTGTTAGATCAGATGCATCTGATAATCGTTACAAAGTAGGAGAGGACGTCCCTCTCTATGTCAACAAGGTTGGACCTTTTCACAATCCCAGGTAATCTAATTCTCAATCTTCTTGCAGTTTAGATTAGTTTAAGGTTATTGGTTTTGTGGGGTGTCTTGAAGTTTGTGACTTTTTGATGATTTGAGAAAATGGGGTTTGTGGGATTTGGGTTAGAATTGCAATTGTGGAGTAGGGTTTTGAAGAATTTTATTTTAGCATTAATGGGTTTGATTTCAAAGAACCCATGTTTAGTTTTTTTGTTCTTGTTTGTGCTGGTTTCTTTAATTTGTGTGGACCTGAGCTGTGAGGAAGTGGATCCGTGCTTTGGTTTCCTGTAAAGGAAGATCAAAGATTGGAACTTGAGCATGATAAAGAAATGGGTTGGTTACTGATTAAGTTGAAATCTCATATAGCTTAATGTTATACTAGGTGTTGATTAAGTAGGCCATAGTGTGCTTAGGATATAATTTGTTTAGTGGCATTTTGGAAATGAAATTGTTTGATTTGAATAGAGAAAATTGTAAGCAAGAAGCAGTAGTTAATATAAGAGTGGGTGTAGAGATGTAGGAGGTGTTTCTTTTTCTTTTGGCACTTGTGAGCTAGAAAAGTTTAGGTATTTGAGAGATTTTAAATTATTCTGTGGATGCGGAACTTGGATCTACATTCTCAGATCTTTTAAGCAATGAGAAAACTATCACTCTTAAGCAAAATTATGCTGGAATTATGTTGATATTTTCTCTTCTCTACTCTAAATTTCATGTGCGTTTTGTGTATGTTGCTTGGGTTTAGAAGTCTTGGCTAGCAGCAAATTGGATTATTTTGAATTAGATTGGAAACTTCTCGAGACATTCTAAATCTTTCGTTGTTATATTGATATTTTAACAGTTCCATTATGCATCACAAGGATTTTCTTTTCAGTCATGATTATCTAATGTTATTTTTTTCTTGTTCTTTCTGTCAGTGAAACATACCGGTATTTCGATCTGCCTTTCTGTTCATCGGGTTTGTGTCAATTTATATTATTCCCACTTTAATGCCATGTTTTACTGTGGAAGTTTGCTGATGATATTTATTACAGGTCCTACAAAGGACAAGAAGGAAGCCCTTGGTGAACTGTTGAATGGGGATCGTTTAGTCACTGCCCCGTACAAACTTGACTTTTTAAACGACAAAGAATCTGAAATTGCTTGCAAAAACAAGCTGACAAAGGAGCAAGTTGCTCAGTTCCGAGAAGCAATTTCCAAGGACTTCTACTTCCAAATGTACTACGATGACTTGCCCATTTGGGGTTTCATAGGGAAAGTTGAAAAGGAAGGCAAGAATGACCCTAGCGAATACAAATATTACCTCCTTAAGCATCTTCACTTCACCATCTTTTACAACAAGGATCGTGTCATTGAGATAACTGCACTATCCGATCCGAAAAATGTTGTGGACCTGACTGAAGATAAGGAAGTTAATGTGGAGTTCATGTATTCAGTTAAATGGAAGGAAACAGAAATTCCATATGAGAAAAGGATGGAGAAATATTCACAATCTTCTTCACTGCCTCATCACTTGGAAATTCATTGGTTCTCAATTATTAACTCATGTGTGACTGTTCTCCTCTTGACTGGTTTTCTTGCAACAATTCTCATGCGAGTCCTGAAGAATGATTTTGTCAAGTAAGAACATGTTAATGATTTATGTTGTTAGAACATGTCTACTAACATTGTTTAAGCTTTCTGGTTTATTTATATGGTGATGCTCCCATTTACAACAGGTATGCTCACGATGAGGAATCAGCTGAAGACCAAGAAGAGACCGGGTGGAAGTACATCCATGGTGATGTATTTAGATATCCAAAGTATAAGTCTGTACTTGCGGCAGCAGTTGGCTCTGGCACCCAGCTGTTTACTCTGTAAGTTTACCTTCAAAGCTGTGCATGGGGGGTTTTTGTCTCAAAACCTTTTTTTTAATTATTGTATGTTGCTGAGCAACCTGCTAACTTTGTATATATACATACTTTGCAGCACATTTTTCATTTTCTTACTCGCTCTAGTTGGTGTCTTTTATCCTTATAATCGTGGAGCTCTTTTCACCGCATTGGTTGTCATATATGCCCTTACAGCTGGGATTGCTGGCTACACTGCAGCCTCTTTCTTTTGCCAACTGGAAGGAACAAACTGGGTGAGTGATCATGGGTTCCTTTTTCACTGCCTCTTGCTCACATCATTCTCGGGCATGCCCAAAGCACTTGTTATTGGTGTATTTCTATAAGGTTAATGTTATCAGATTCAGTACGCATACATAGTGGAATTGCAGTTTTTTTTAGGATCTGATTGGTTTTGGGATAAGTGTTTTGTGAAAATTGGTATAAGCACGGGTAAGGGGGCTGAAAACCACCTTATGCTGGGTAAATTGTTTTCCTTACGTATCATATTTGAACCCATTTGATGCTGCAAAAAAAACCTGTCCTAGAGAAAGAGAAGAGTGTACTTGAAAGTTGATGGCTTAACGCTGCCTGAAGCCTTGCACTAAATTTTTAAAAAGTGATTTTGAGAAGTCAATAAACTTAAGATCAACACTTAGAGAGTCACATTTAAATGTATCACTCTAGGTGCATTGAAACTGAGTAATGCTAGACATGGATACAAGTGCAATTGATTATTTCATGCTGGTTGTGGTTTCTATGAAGACTAGCGTGGTTTGCATTTGTTGGTCTTTTGATATTGATATTAATTATTCATTATTATGATGATTTAAGTTTTTCTCTTTGGCATTGATGGAATTCCTTGTGATCCTAATCTTTATCATTGCTGAATTTCTAGCTTTACTCTAGAAACTACCATTCAACTTTTGAGACATGCTAGGCCAAACAGTTCTGAAATTTTGGTGTGGCAGGTCAGGAACTTGTTGTTAACTGGAGGTCTGTTTTGCGGACCTCTGCTCCTCACGTTCAGCTTTCTTAATACTGTTGCAATC
>Ga0325411_1008742_pt1 | contig 10916 bp, 10 predicted proteins | sample PopdelMetagenome_13_FD_206181 | JGI IMG/M metagenome (GOLD analysis project Ga0325411, IMG submission 206181) | Populus deltoides microbial communities from Bellville, Georgia, United States - Xylem-PdIQD-R4 | ecosystem: Host-associated > Plants > Phyllosphere > Stem > Wood/Secondary xylem...
TTTTTAAAAATTATTTTTGATATTAATAGATGAAAATGACTTGAAAATATAAAAATAATTTTATTTTAAATAAAATAAATAAATTTTAAAAGAATTTATATCTCATTCTCAAAAACACCCTCTACTGTGGAGACTCTAGCACTATTTCTCGCAAAAAAAATTCCTCCTGGCTCGCGAGAGATTTATTTATTTATATATTGGTGTGGAAGAAGTGTCCCTTTCTCCATCACATTTTCTCATGCCCCTTCTGACTTTCTTACAGTTGCAATCAGGTCTTTCAGATCAACATTTTTACTATGAAACAAAAAAAGGAGAGAGGAGAGGGAAGAAGAAAACAGGCAGAGAAGAAGAAAAGATGAGAGGCGAATTGCATGCGGTTCCTTCCCTCAAGTCTTTGAATCATTCCACCCATCTACTGCATTTTGGTTTTTTCCTTTTGTTTTTTGTTCAGGTATGTCAGTCATAGTAAATGCGAAAGAAATCTTCAGTTACATTCATGTTCATGTGATATAAACTGAAGAGACAACACAACCCAGAACCAGAAAAACACAGCAAGAGCAAGAGCAAAAGCATGGTGCCCTGAAACCAATCCACCAGCTAGCAAACCAATAAAATATAAGCAACCGTGATGGTGAGAAATATATATATACACACACACACACACACACACACACACACACACACACACACACAAATATATGCGCACTTAACACTTGATTTCATAGAAAGATTTGTTAATAGTAAGATTGAAATCCTCAAGTCTAGCCAAATGCCGCGAGACCAATATCTTGTAGAAGACTAACCTCTAAAAAAAATCACAATCACAGATTGACCTTGTGCATAGAAAATGAAAATCCATCAAGCGACAATGAACTGCGCAAGAACATACTTTCTCCGATCAACTCTGCCTACAAAAATAAACACAAAACCCATCAATATCATCTAATAAAAATTTGAGAAAAGAGAGAAGATTTAGACAAAGAAAGAGGTTGTGTTGTTGGTGTTTAGAAGAGAGGCGCCCAGTTGAAGAAAAGATAGGTGGTCAAAAACTAACAGATGTAACGCCCCTGGCCCTTAACATTTAGTTCAACCAACCGAAACAAGCCACGTGTTGGAACAACATCAACTGAATATCCTCCTCAATCAGCAAGTGTTTTAGCTCTGAAACTCTCTTGTATGATACACGCCTCTTCTTCATTTTCGCTTATCTGACACGCAAAAAAAAAAAAACAAGAAGCAGAGCGATTCCACTCCAAGTAACGCGATGGGTTTGCAGGTGTGATAATCGTGATCTTGTAAATTGATCTCTTGCTCACAGTAATCAGTCTTTCTTGATTAGATCTAACATGGGATTTAATGATCGATCGATGGTATAGGATTGGCCTATGCATTAGAATTAGATCATGTGGATTTTTTACCTTTTTTTTTTTCTAAGGGGCAGCCTTAATGCTTATTAGCGTATTTAGTGTGTCAGTGTAGCTGCATGAAATTCTTGGTCACTCTGTTTAATATAAACCTTGATTCTTTGGTTTTCAGATCTTGTACTTGTAGTTGAGGATCTTTGTTTCGACCCATTGCAGTAATGACATCTTACTCTATTGCTTTAGTCAAATTTTAATATTCTGCAGTCAATCTTATTCATGCTTAGAGTCACGGTCTAGTCATGGATTAATATAGATTTAGGAAAATCAATTTCAGGCTCTGATCTCTTTAGACGGTGCATTTCTTCCTTCCTAGTTTTCCAAGACAAGAGATTTATGAAATCTTCTGTGCAGTTAGATGTGAAATGCAAAGAACTTTGCTTTAGCCAATCGGCTTCAGCTGCTTTGCATGCTTGACGTTTAAGTTGTTTATTTGATGTCACAAATGGGGTTTGGTTTCGTGCAGGAGGAATTTCAGGAGCATGCTGAGAAAGCCAAGACTCTGCCAGAAAATACAACAAATGAGAACAAACTTATTCTCTATGGGCTCTACAAGCAAGCCACCGTTGGACCAGTGAACACCAGTGAGTATTTTGCTCCCCTCAGATAGTATTCCCCTGATGCTTTTCTTAAACATAAAGCGTTTTTTTATTGGAATCAACATTTTCTCTTCCATCTGTCCGTTTTGACCGACTCTTTCTATTTGTGGCAATTTGCAGGCCGCCCTGGAATTTTCAACATGAGGGACAGGGCAAAGTGGGATGCATGGAAGGCTGTTGAAGGTATTGATTCTGAATTTATGCTCTTAGGATGTTGGTTTCTTGCCTGTTTTTCTTAACGATAGCCACTCTCATTGTCTAATACATTTCTTAACTCTTGGATATATATCTTTTTGGTCAGGAAAATCCAAGGAGGAAGCAATGAGTGACTATATCACCAAGGTTAAGCAGTTGCTGGAAGAAGCTGCTGCTTCTGCCTAGTGTCTTGACCTTTTAGTTATGTTCTTCATGTTTCCTTGTGTTTGAAATAGTTAAAACGCAAGTTAATAATTTGTTGTATTGAAACTTTTACTCTGAATTCTGCTCCTTTGTGTTAGTTTTATTAGCATGTACTTTCATTAAAACTGGTTTGGAACAATGAAATATTGTCGGGATGGTTTTTATAGTGAATGCCTTAACATCATCTGATCCTTACTGGGTTCCCACAAGAAGCCAAATATCAATCTACAGAAAAAAAAGAATGCAGTGTTTACATCGGAAGATGATTTAAAATTTATATTTAATTAACCGATGGTTGATATATATGATGATTCGATTCACTTTAGCTAATTGAACCACTTTTGCGAGTATCTGAGGCGGCAGCGGCCACTCCTACCTAAGGTTCTTGCATGAATTGGATGGCAGCTTTAACCCCTACTTTTGGGAGACAAGATTAAGCATGTTGTTGTTTGCAGATTGTAGCTACTGTAACTTGAGCAAAACTGCTGGATTTGCATTTGCAAGTCGAAAGTGTAATATGATCTAACATAGTTAACATCACACGAAACAGAGTTTCTATGTGTTTCTTGCCGCCCTGTGTAACCTCTGTATGCACATGGATCGATGGATATGAATCAAACGGTGTGATGGGGGACTTCCCACCGAAAATTGTACTCCAGAATTAAATAGCATTTATACTTCCTCCATGTGTAGGTAGCTGTCGCTATCATTGAAAGCAATGGACAGAAAATAGACAAATACTGTTCAAGAAACAACAGTAAATTGACAAAACGACAATGTTGCAAACAGGAAAGAACAATAGCACGAAGTCTGCAGTTAATTACGAGTCTGCGCTGCTTAGCGGTTGGCCTGTTTTGTTGGAGCTGTAAATCGACCATTGTTGGGGTCCTTTGCAGTGTCCATGAACAGCTACTTTCTTTCCTTCTCTATGAATGGACCATTTCATACCAACATACAGTTCCTGTTATCATGTAACAAAATGGTAATGATCCTTTCACTACCCCCTATTGCCAAATCTTTACTTGAAAGAGCGTTGAATTTTGGCTTGAAGCAAACATACTAGACAAAAAAGTGTCTGTTTTGCAAAACATCTTCTTTTGGAAGAGTTATTGTCGATCTGTTGTTTCAATTCCAAACCATATTTGTAAAGGTAGAAAGGACAGCAGCTCAACTTTTAATAACAGTCCTAGAACTCCAGGATCAACATATTTACTATTCAACTAGCGATGACAGGTTGAAGCATGGACAATTTGTTTTGACTGGTGATGGCTTTCATTTAGATAGATTGGTATAGGAATGCTGCCATAAACATAGTGGAACGATCATATTTCCATGTGACTGCTGACTGCTATTTTCAAGCCTTGGATCAAGCATATTTACCAGAAAGGGCTAATATATTTCAGTTAGATCAGTACTCGAGACTACCAGTCAGAAGATTCTATTGAACAAAAGGATACCTAGAAATATAATATTCACGTTGACATGAGGCACCATCTCTGGCCAGAATCCCTTTAAGATCTCCAATGATTCTGGCCAACCATATTTCCAAGTTTCTCTGAACTTCTTTTAAATTGTTCCTTATGGCCTCGAAGGAACGTCTCGTGGTGAGCTTGGCCTGGCTCCCCACCTCGTCCCCAGAGTAGCTCTTACTGATCTCATTTTGTAATGCCAACAGCTTCTGTCCAGTTTCAGATGCCCGTTCCTTGAGCCGAAATGCTTCAAGCAAAAACTCTGTCTGCCTCTGTGTTCGAAACTCTGGACCGAGTGTAGGTTCACATGGATCACTAGCTTGCTGTAAAAGCAGGGAAAGATTTTAAGCAACAAGCCTGACACAGAAAAGAACTCAAAATAAATATTACTAGAGAAGCATAGGACACAGAATTACATTTCTGTGTGAATGTGTTTGTGAGAGAAAAGAGTTAAGATCAACAGGCAAACTAGGGTTTAGTTTTGACCCCAGACGAATTTTCACAAATGAAACCATCACAAATGCACAAACTAAAACTACCTTCAACAGTGCATTTGAGGGAGCACGAGAGATTTGTTACAAGTTTCTTCTCTAGAGACACCTCCATAAATTAAAACTTATCCAAATGAAAGCCTATATGGAAAAAAGAAATGTTGGAGCAGGTAGGAAGTGGAGCGAACATTAAACTCATCAACTCATGGTGGATTCACTTTAAAGCAGTCTACGTATGTGCACTATACACCATATAAGCAATCATAGATTTAATGGATTTCCTAATACAAATTGTCACAATGCGGAACTGAGAACTTTCCTTTCAATTTTTGTTCTCAAATAAGAATAAATAATTTCCTTGTGACCATGCACCTTGCAATCAAAAAAGGTTTAATTAGATAGCTCAATGGGGCAAACAACTCATCATTTCAGCTTCATTCTAGGTAAACAAAACTATGAGCAAACCCATAAAAAATGGCAAGCATGCTCTACCATATCAAATGCTACATACTCAAGGACAATGTAACTATGCAGTTTTTTTGCATATTTTAGGAACAGAATCATGCTCAACTTTAGGACGATGGTCCTAAAAGTACTAAAGGATGAAAAACAAACCAGAAAATCAACTTATAAAAACCTATATGACAGCACATCGTAAAAAATAGAGGATATATCACTTATGCATTACCATTCTTCCGCAAAGATCATCAATCTTTCCTGCTAGAGCTTGATATCTCTTTGCCTGCTTCCTCATTAGCGATGGAACCTTTGATATATCTGTTTTTCCAACTTTTTCCAAATTTAGAAGTTCCTCTTCGAGTAATTTTAACTTAGAGGACACACCTGTTGAATCACCATCTACCTTCCACGGGGACTCTCTTCTGATCAGGAAATGTAAGTTGCCCTTTCATTAGCTATAACACTGCAGCAACAATATATATATAACAGAGAGAGAGAGAGTGTTAGATTTACCTTGCTACAAAATGTTTCATGTGATAGAGTGATTCATGGGAATCATATTGTACATCCTGCAAACATAAATATTTAAAATTAAAAAAACCATGGAAATAAACATTTAAAGTTGAATTACTTTGAAAAAGAATTCTGCAATATATCGCTTTTTTGCATTAGTTTCTGGTAACTCGGAGAATCAAACGCCCCACCAACTGTTACAGTGGATACAAGGTAAAGGGTCCAGAAGCAGTCAATGGTCTCTTAACTAACTGATCATATTGGTACCAAGTTTGCCAAAACGTTAAAAGGCATTTTCTGTGAAAAACAGGTAGAATTTCAACTTACCATGAATTAGATTCTATGGGTAGAAATTTCACAAAACCAGATCATTTTTTGTGTTTTTAAACTCTAAAATTTCAACTAAATGATTTTTTGATGAAATCTAGGAAGGCCAAACTGAACGGGCACATGATCAGTGACTATGGAGTTTAGAGGGCCAAATGGGCCCTTGTGTTTCACTGACAAGTCATCTTTAGAGAGACAAGTCGCCCCAACAATATAGGACAATAGTCTACATTCACATGGAAAAACAAGCATGATTATAACAGAAGCAGATGCCATGTTTCACCAGCCCCAGGTAAAAACTAATTATGTAGCTGACAAAAAAAACTTGCTTTAACCATAAGCAATGTTCCTGAAAATATACTGGATCATCATCAACTACAGGGTAACTCCACCGTAGCCAAGAGATTCATATTTGTTGTAAGAAGAGATAAGTGCCAGTTAACCGATAGATTTATCTAACTATCTTAGATACTCATAACCACTGATTTTGTCTATTTAAGAATTTATTTGCAGATGTAGAGAAATCATAACAGACTTGTATTTTACCAGGATCATAACACCAACAAAATCATTACATCCTTCTTAGTGGTTTTCGTGGTTTTATCATGCATGATCACTTGTGTTAAGTTGAAATCTAATGCCACGTCAACAGTGTCATTATATATAAAAACAACTTCAGTTGTCATGCCTTGGATAAGCATGAGTGGTCCAGTGAAACGATGAACTTTATATGGTGAGAGTAGCACTACTAGTACATCTACTTTTCACGCAGGAACCAAAACTAACATATATCCAAAGCCATTTTTTAAGTGGGCACCAAAAACTAAAATATGCACCAAAAAATCTCCTAGATGGAAAAAAAAGGGGCAAAATGCAAATTAGGGATGGAGAAAGAATCATACAATTGAAGGATTGTTTTATTCACTCAACAGAAGATGTAGTAAATTAATTCATGCTTGAGGCTAAGATAAAAATTGAATTGAAAGTCAATAGTGACTAGATAACTTTCTGGATTGGCTTGTGAAAAAGGAGATGACTTCAACCTTTTCTCTTCCTTCTCTTCAAAGAAAATGCAGGGATGAATTTCCATGTCAAAGGAAGATGTCTGTGAATGACAATTGACAAGGGAGACCCAAAATACCAAAACAGACAACATAAACTCATCTTAAGATCCTACAATTCTGTTAACTTTTCCTCCATTTTAAAATCCCAAGTCCAAACACACCCAGGAATATAATATAACTTCCATCCCCAAAGTTCAAATGAATCTGAAGTGAAGGCACAGAAAAGATCAAAAGAAGAGCAAAACCTGCCAGAGAGTACTAGCCGTCTCGCTCCAAAACTTAGACGCAGAAGCTAATAAATCAGAACTGAAACCTCCATCACTCCCTTGCTGCTGCTGATGCAGTAAATGCTTATAATACTGTTGACCATAAACAAAATTGCCATTCTCCTCCTCCTCTTCCTCTCCACCATAACATTCCCCACTCCCACACCTACCAGAGTCCTCCTCACCACCCACAAACTCACTACCACCAGCAACAGCATTTCGCGACATAAACCCAATCATTTCCTCTCTCTCACCAACCTCTCTCTCCAAATCTTGAATCTTTCCTTGCCACTCTTCCTTCTCTCTCTCAAAGTCTTCAACTTTAGCTCTTAATGAGGACACTTCTTCACTCGCAAAGTCGATCTGTTGAAGCAACCTCTTCTCTTCAGCTTGCCAGGCATTCCTGTGGCTAGCAAAGATCTCCACAACTCTTGCATTTGCTTTCGAGTCCTCTTTTCTCCTTGACTTCATTTGTTTTAGCTGTTCTTCTGCTTGTAAAAGGCGTATTGAGAGGTTTCTGATCTGGGTCTGGAGGTTTGGTATTAAGGAAATGGAGTTTGGAGGCAGAATCGCTAAAAAAAGAGAGAAACTCAGGCCTAAATAAGAAGAGAGGAGCTTGTCTTCTCTTGGTTTTTCTTCTTGGTCTTGTTTTGGCTTCGCTGCATCTCCTCCCTGGCCTGCCATTTACTTTCAGAGGAGCTTCGCTTGCTTTGGTTGGGTTTTGGGAACTGTAGTGACTAGTGAGGGACGCCTTCCAGGTACATATATACACTGCCAGTGGCTGCTACACCCAAGCTTGTGAATTCCCTTTGATAGATATTTTGTTTTTTCAATTGAAATAGATTATTTTAGTTTTAAAATATTTTGACGTGTTATTTTAAGGATTTACTGTTTATATATATATATATTCAATAAATATAATTTAAATTTAAAATAAATTAATTATAAATTATATAATACAAACACAATATCAAACAAATATAATTTTAAAATTTAAAATATTTCTAAATAGTCAAGATTTAACTTAAAATAATTCAACTTAAATAAAATATCAAAATATTATAAAAATAAAATATTTTAATATAAATATTTTAAATATAAAGTTAGGTCAATGTTATCAAGACTAATGGAATCTAAAGCATTTTTTATTTTGCTCAAATTTTTACAAGGTATAAACATAAAAAAAATAACATGAATATAAACCATATATATTAGTGATAAATGTAATTTTAAAAAATTAATATCATTGTTAATAAAAATAGTAATAATAATTTTCAATATTATTATTAATATCATTGTTATTAAAAATAGTAATAAAAAATAACTTTTTTATAATTGGATGGTTTAATTAATTAAATTGAACAAGTTTCAAATTCAATGGCTTTTTAAGAGCGGAACGGAACATGTGAAATGAAACCGGAATGTTCCGGGCAGAATTTAATCGAAAAATTCAGAACGAGTCAAAATTTAAGATAAAATAAAATTTGTTCCATTTTATTTTTGTTTTGAATTGATATAAAATATTTAGGCTTCCGGACGAAACGAAACAGAAGCCTATATCCTTTTATTTATTTTCGAAGACAGCTTTCTCTCAACTTTTAATAGTTTCTTTTGTATTTTATCCCTTCAGTTCGTAGTTCATCTTGTTTATCGACAAATACATCTTCTTCTTCTTCTTCTTTTTTTTGAAGCTTTTTATTATTAAGTGAAGTTGGATTATTTATTATTCAAGTGGCTCTTCGCTTAACGGGGCTCTGTCAATAACATTAATAAAAACCTAAAAGAGAAGGCATTTTCAACGTGGAGTGTACATGTAAGTAAAATTGTAATGGTAAGCATCAAATTTTTCATTGTTTTTCTATAAATATTTATTTTTATAATTATTCTAGTTTTTCTAATAAAAAAAGTTTAACTCAACGTTGTGTTTAATGTCTTTTTTTTACTCAAAATGAAGCCCTCATCAGGTTTTTTAGGTTGCAGCAGATTAATTCTCACATTATTTACTCTGAAACTCAATCTAGCATAAATACAAGATCAACAAGTCACCGTGTTGACTCAGGCGAACTCGATTGAACTCAATAACATTGTCAAGAAAAGGAAGAAGAAAATATCTAGCATAAAGATAAGATCCACAAGTCACTCACTGTGTTAACTTTAGGAAAATGGTTGAACTCAATAACATTGTTAAAAAAGAAGAAGAAAATATCTCCGTTATGCATGCGAAGCACTGAATAGTAGTATCTCCTATGGCCCTAGGAGACACGTGTCCTTATCCGATTTATTTTGGTTACTAAACAGGAGATGATAGGCGACCCACCTCAAGCTTTGACCAATGCCGATCTTACACTTGCCATTTACCCGTAATTGAAGGTGGCTACTGGCTAGCCTTATGTCACAAATTCACAATGAGACAGGGCTCTGCTAGTTGCTATAATCCAACTGTATTCATAAATGAGTCGTAATATCCGGTGTATTTAACCACAATCCTCGTGGCATTTATGGGTTCGTTGCATGCATGTTTTTGGCTGTTTTTTAAAATTTTTTTTATTTAAAAAATATATTAATAATATTTTTTTATTTTTTTAAAATTATTTTTAAAATTCATAAATTAAAATAATTTAAAAACATCAAAAATATATTAATTCAAATCAAATAAAAAAAATTTTAATTTTTTTCAAAAATTTTTTTGAAAAGCACTCCCAAACACCTTTATTATGGCACACGACACGACACTCTTGTTCATATCTGTTTAACAGTAATTATTTTTTAAATTTTATTTTCAATTCTAACATTTTAAAATAATTAAAATAAATCAAAATTTTATAAAAACAAACATACCCTAAACCAAAAGGATTTTATACTAATAATCAGGTTTTAAATGATTTTAGAGGTGTTTATGAGTGTAATTGTGGTTGTTTTTCACTCAAAAAATAATATTTTTTTATTTTTTAAAAAATTATTTTTAACATCAGCACGTTAAAATGATTTAAAAATATCAAAAAAAAAATAATTTTTTCAAAACATCAAAATAGAAAACTTCTGTCATTGGCCATGCTTAGCTCGCTCGTTCAGTAGCCTGCCAATCTTTTGTTTCCATGGGCACTAACATTTTTATTTTTAAAAAAATGGATGTACTTATAAACTAATCATATATCTTAATAGAATATTAAATCATTTAAATTAGTTATATTCATCTAAATATTTCTAACAAGACAACGTACAAGAGGCTGCTAAACATAATTTTATAATAACTTTAAACAAACAAATCGTGATTAATTTGTTATACAGTGATCGGTTATTGTCTCAAGGCAAAAAAAAATAAAGAAAATATAAATATGTTTGTTTAAATTATATATAAAAATACATTTATAATATTATTTACTAAAATAGAATGCCCCCCACCCATTCTGTGTAAACTCTGATGCAGATTTTGTTTTTGAAGTTGAAAATCTGACCCCCCACCCACCCATGCATGCATACAGTTGTTCTAGAAACGCCAGAAAATAGACAGCAGAACAAAGATAACATGGAAAAAAACAGTGCAGTTTTGGCCATAGAGAAATGATTTTCATTGTTCTTTTACCTCTTTTTTTAACTTTTCATGCCCATCACTCAGACTCTGATTAGTGCAATCAGCTTTCTCCTCCTCTCTACAGAAGAAAAAGATAAAACGAAGACGAAGACATAACAACCAGCAGCCCCATCGTCCCATATGAAAAGATTCTGCCATGCAAAAGAGGTTAAGAAGTAAAGGTCCTTCTCCGTTCCCCATAGAGATCCTTTCTTTTTCATTCCTTTATTTGCCACTGTAGGATGCACCCACATGCATACCATAAATGGGTTATTAAATGATTTAATAAATCATAGGTTATTGCTTGCTGTAGGTTGGGGACCGGAATAAAAAAAAA
>Ga0325411_1008743_pt1 | contig 10915 bp, 6 predicted proteins | sample PopdelMetagenome_13_FD_206181 | JGI IMG/M metagenome (GOLD analysis project Ga0325411, IMG submission 206181) | Populus deltoides microbial communities from Bellville, Georgia, United States - Xylem-PdIQD-R4 | ecosystem: Host-associated > Plants > Phyllosphere > Stem > Wood/Secondary xylem...
AACATTATTTGAGAGTGTTCTAGACTGTCCTTCCGTTTTAGTTTATTTTGTCTATATAAATTGAAAGCATTTGTCTTTATGCATCACAAATTGACATTCCTTTCAACTTTTCGTTGTCGGACGAAAACATTCGTTTTCAAACCTTACGATTGCCAAGTGAATCAACATAATGACATGGATATGCTCTTAAATGATTAATGGATCAATATATAATCATAAAACAAATGTGTTAATGGATCAAAATATCAATCATTAATATTTCACAATTTATTTTAAGAAATAAAACATAAATTAGTTCTTCTTGCCACACGGGCACATAAAAAAATAAAAATAAAAACTAAAACCTTCTAATTATAATTTCGTGTAATGTATTTTAATCAAATTTATTGAAAGCTATCACAAGTTTAAAATTTGTATTTAATATCTTCTGTTAAGACATAAGAGCTGAAAAGACAAATAACTATCTCTAATATCACATCAATTTACATTAAAATCTTTACAAAAGAAAATTGAATTATGTGTCATTTACACCCTTAATAGTTTTTAATGAGGCCTTTTATCAATAAATTATGATATCAAGGGATAGAATTCATACTATTGCTTTCAAAAAATAAAAATAAAATTGAATAAAGCTTTTATTATGTTATCAAAAGAAAAACACTTTGATAAGTTTTGAAAAGAAATAATTGCTTTTGAAGAAATAAAAGCATATCAAACCAAACCTCCTCTAGTATTTGGCTCACTAAGGCATGGGAAACCTTTAAGGCTATGCATTTGAGCAATAAAAAGATTACTTGCAAATGAATAGATTATATATCATCTGTAATAATAGATGTTAAAGAATGATAAACATTGATAAAGAAATTATGTATGTCTTTGTATTTTACTTGTGTTAAGTTATGTTGTTATATATTACTAGTTAATATTTATATAATCTGTAAAATAGATTTAATTAAATATATTGTATTAATTTTTTTTTATCATATTGGCAAATGAACATTAGCATCGACTAATGATCTATGATGGTTTATTTACCCTAAAGTGTATTGTTGTATTAACAATCACATTTATTATTTCCTTTTAAAAAAAATATTACCCCTAACCAATGCCTACATATACTGGCCTATGATGACTCATTTATGCATAAACATTGTTGATGGACAATCATTCAAGGAAAAAAAATGCATTGTTATAGTTAACATTATTGTTTGAAAAGAAGAGAAGTCTATCTCATAAATGAATAGACTACCTTGTTATCCCCAATTGATATCTAAGATTAACGACCCTATGAGAGTTTATTTATTTAAAGAATCATTAATAGATATCTCACTATAAAAAAAACTTATTCTTTTCAAAAATAAAGTTTCATTTTGAAAGCCAAAGTATAATGGGTATGCAACCCAAATAGATACAAAAAGTAATGACTTATGATGGTTTAGTTACTTTAGACATTGTAGATGAGTACCAAACTAAGAACTGGTGCTTTTTATTTGGAAAATGAGAGTCTTGATTTTTTTTTAAATGTTTGTTTTGGCTAAGCAAGACGTTTTAATATGGGTCGAACCTCTCTTGTGGTGGGCTTTGTAACCAAAACACAAGACCCATATAAATATATAGAAATGCACCACATGTATCTTATGCTTTGATCATAACAAGTACATATCAATCTAATCCAAGTGAGGGTCATTGGAAAATAGTTAAAATATTCTTAAGTACTTAAGAAGAACTAAGAATATTTTTCCTATTATATGGAGAATATGAACTGGTAGTTCATGGTTATTAGAAAGCTAATTTTCAATCAGATACTAATAATAGTAAATATTAGTTTGGATATGTTTTTACTCTAAACTGTGGTATTATGAGTTGGAAAAGTCTCAAATAAGAGACCATAACATATTTTATAACTAAAGTTGAGTACATCTCTTCATCTGAGGCAATAAAAGAGGTTGTTTGGATCAAAAGGTTCATTACTAAATTATGTGTGGTTCCTAACATTGTTGATTCAGTATCCTTGTACTATAATAATAATGGAGCCAATCTATAAGCAAAGAAACAAAGGTCTTATTAGTGATCCAACCATGTACTTAGATGATTCTATATGATTAGAAAATCATAAAAAAAAAAGATATATAAAGATAAAACAAGTACCCAATAAAAAGATTCTTGCAGATCCTCTCACTAAGACATTGTCCTAACAGAAGTATAATCACCATATACAACGATAAGGTATTAGATACATTAGCGAGCGATTAGCTTTAGCTCAAGTGGGAGATTGTTAATGTACATGTGTTGTAGATAATTATTTGGTTACATGTAACACTAACTTTCTTCAAGTAAGACATCTTTATTATTAATAAAAACATTCTTTATCTTAAATATTTATTAATGTTTGATTTATAAGTCTAGAATAAAAAAAAAAGATAAAGTTCTTAAGAGCATAGTTATTAAACTCGGCCCGGGGCTTAACTCGTCCAATGGGCTAGGTCTCGGGTCAACCCAAGAAAATTAAAAAAATATGTTTGAGGCAATGCATGTGGATGTAAACTTTAAGGAAAAGAAATGTAAGGCACGGAGTGCAGTATAGTTATCTCATATCAAAAAGTTAAGAAACAATCCATGTGAATGTAAACTATAAAAAAGAAATGTGAAGTGTAGTATACTTATCCCACATCAAAAATTTAAGAAACAATTCATATGGATGTATGTGTGTGTGTGTGTTTATATATATATATATGTGTGTATATATATATATATATATATATATATATATATATATATATATATCACATTAAAAATTAAGAAACAATGCATGTAATATAGCCATACATAGTTATCCCATATCAAAAAATTTAAAAAACAATGCATGTTAATGTAAGCTATAAAAAAATATGAAGTGTAGTAGAGTTATCCCACATCAAAAAGTTAAGAAAAAATTTATATGAATGTAAAATATAGAAAAGAAATGTGAAGTATAGTATAGTTATCCTACATCAAAAAGTTAAGACAATCCATGTAAATGTAGACTATATATAGTTATCCCACATGGAGGAATTAAGGAACATTTCATATGGATGTAGGCTATAAAAAACATGTGTGAGGTTAAGTATTCATAAATTAATTTATATTTTTTAGGTTTATTAAAAAAAATTGGATCTCACATGGGTTACGCTAGGTCACCCGAGATTCAAGTTAACCCGGTAGGTTGCCTGGGCTTGACTTTGCCAATTGGAAGCCTAGGTTTTGCTTATTTGAAACCTAGCTAATGCCTTAGGTCCTGGGTCGAGTTCAATACCTATACTTGGGACAAGAGTTCGTTGTACAGTACAATATAAAATGGTTATAATTATAAGATCTTGACTACATGTTGTCTTAATCAAGGTAATAAATGAGCAGATGTTGGATATAACATTATTATATGAAGGAATTTAAGTGATTAATAGAGAATTCATCATCCTATATGAATTAGAAAAAATATTTTATATATTCTCGAATGGTATTGATTGTGAAATCGTTATACAAGGTGAAATGATATTTGAAAATAGTTTAATCCTCATTCAAATAATTAATGACTATAGTATTAAAAATAAATATAATTTGATAGAGCAGACACACTTCATGCTCTAATATTTAAATTGAAACATTTTGGATGAAAGAATAATAATTACATTAAAAAACTAGTAACTGAAAGATTAAGTCAAACCACTTTTGACTTTTCTAATATTTGAAGGATAATGACATGTTGTTAGACAATGTACTTGATCTTTAAATATAAATCAATTAATTTTTTAGTTTAACTTATTTAATTATATTTTGATGAGGATTATGATTTATAGTTGGGTCAACATATTAAGGAATCTAATGCACTACCCACATTAAGGACCATGAGTAAGAAATTAAACTAGGATGATTAATCAAGTTAAACTTGATTGTAGATAATTTTAAAAAATTAAGGACTAGAATGTGATTTATATCGGAGGATTATAAATCTAGACCTCGAAAAATCTAGTAGGGACTTGATTGCGTAAATTTCTAAAACTATCATGAAGTAATATATGAGATATTTTTCAAAGGGTAAAGTGATATTTTTTTATTATTAAGGTTATCATGTTTTCCCAATAAATTGAATATTATGCCTTATATGTTTTTGATAAATTGACAATGGAAGATTTGATGTCACCAAATAAATTTGAAAACAAACAAAAAAGCTATTATTCAATGTATAACAATCCTTATCTCCTAAAATAGTTTTAAAAGATTTTTTTATTTGGTGGTTCATGTGGATTAATGTTAGAGGCTGAATAATTGAAGGACTTGTGATTTGCGACAACCCAACCTTAAAGAGTTTATCAAACCTCAAAAAAAAAAAAGAATTCATCTTTAGGTAATTTTCATTCAAACCCTAAATCACCCTAAATTGTCTAATGAGATCTTTGGAACTCCTAAAAAGATTTAAAAATTATTATTTACATTAGGTTTTTGTGTTTTGCAAAACCAAACAACATCAACCAGTCAAAGATTTTTTAACTCTTTTGATATTAAAATAGTATACTTTGACATCGACTACTTTAGTAGCCTTTACAACTTTGCTACAAGATTAGTAAACTATTTTTGTGCATATTTATCAACCATTAAATATTTTTAATTTTGATGTGTGGTCCATCCAAACAGAGAATGAGAGAACAACGAATATGACCTACCACAATAATATTATGATGGTTAAAAGAATTATGCAGACCATATTAGATCAACTAAATCATATTTAGAATGGGTTACGGTAAAGTATATATGAAACTTCATAAGCTCATACACCTAGAGGAAGTCTTAATAAGTTATGCAATCACAAGCACTCCAGTGGGTTTTTTAGAAACTTGATGCCCTATGTAGGGTATTATATGCCAATGTATTAAGCTCTATACTAATTACAGTTAAGCCTAAGCAAAGTCATCCTTGATACACATGTTGCCTTGCAAGTATACAGGTAATCATATGCCAATCATATGACTTAACAACCATAACAACTTGTCATAGGGTAGTTTAATGCCCTGTAAATTATTTTGCAATAGAGGACTTTTATTCCTCTTACACAACAAGCTCTTAATGTCAATCACCAAGCTAAAGGAAGGATAGACAAGGTTGAACTAGCTAGAACTTAAGAAAAATTAAGCTAGATATTGGATAAACAATTAGTTATGCACATAATTATATATATCCAGAATGGGTTGATAGGTTGCTCCCAATTCCCAATGGAAAAGGATCACTGATTTTAAATAGTTCCCAACCAAAAATAACCAATAAATGAACATATGACCAAGTTCACCAACCAATATGGTAATGGTACAACAACTCCTTTTATAAAATAAGGTTGTTTAGTTCATCACTAACCAAAAACAACCTTTCATGGGTTCTCTATCCTTCAACCCAGCTTTATCAATAGTTGAAAAGAGATAAATGTTTATTTTCATGAGCATTCCTACATAATAGAACCAAATGTGCAACAAGTTTTTGATTTTGATTGTGACAACAGATTAAGCGTGGCTTTGAGCTATGGTTGTGATTTACCGAGATAGAAGATATAACGAGGCACATATGTGTTCCCCAAAACGTTCAAGAATCAGCCATAGCTTTGCAAGCTTTGAAAACCACCCCCTATAGTAATGTCTTTATTGATTTAGTAGTTTCATATAAAAAGCTTTTGTCATCTATTTTACAAGAACCCGAGTTAGAATTGAAACCTTTGCCCGATAATTTGAAGTATGTATTCATTGGCGACAACAATACACTTCCCGTTATTGTAGCAAAAGGTTTGACAAGTGCACACGAGAAAAAACTTGTGAAGTTATTGTGCGATCACAAAACAGCCATTGGATGAACTTTAGCCAACATCAAGGGCATTAGTCCCTCGATGTGTATGCATCACATGCTATTGGAGGACAATGCAAAACCAATAAGAAAAATGCAAAGGAGGTTGAACCCGCCTATGATAGAGGTAGTGAAAGCTAAAATTTTAAAACTATTAGATGCTGGAGTCATTTACCTCATCACAGACAGTAAATGAGTGGCACCAATCCATGTGGTGCCTAAAAAGACCAGAATCACGTTGGTAAGGAAAAAAATGATGAACTTATTCCTACGTGTATCTCGAGTGGTTAGAGAATGTGTGTTGATTATAGAAAGCTTAATATTTCTACACAAAAAGATCACTTCCCATTATCATTCATGGGCCAAATGCTTGAACGTTTAACAAGTAAGTCTTTTTATTACTTTCTTGATGGATATAGTGGATATAATTAGATTGTTATTAATCTTGAGGATCAAGAAAAGAGTATATTTACATGTCCATTTGGTACATATGCAAATAGAAAAATGCCCTTTGGTCTCTATAATGCACCCGCAACTTTCAAAGATACATGATGACTATTTTTTATGACTATGTTAAAAGAATAATCGAGGTTTTTATGAATGATTTCACGGTGTATGATGATTCTTTTAATAAGTGTTTAGAAAGTTTATCTTTAGTCTTAGAAAGATGCATTGAAACTAATCTTTTCTTACCCTTCATGCGCGAGGGAAATTCATTCTTTTCTTGGTCATGCAGGTTTCTATTGATGCTTTATCAAAGATTTCTCGAAGATTATAGCACTCTTGTGCAAATTATTAGCCAACAAAGTGGATTTTATGTTTAATCAAGTATGTAAAGATGCCCATAATGAGCTTATGAAGCGTGTCACATCTGCCCATATCATACAACCACCAAATTGGGATGAACCTTTCGAGATAATGTGCGATGCTAGTGAATACGCGGTAAGGGTTGTGCTTGGACAAAGAATAAGGAAGAATTTACATGTTATCGCATATGCCTCCACATGTTGGACAAAGCACATTGCAATTACCATACAACTGAAAATAAACTTTTTGCAGTGGTGTTTTGCTCTAGAAAAATTCAGGTCATATTTACATGGTACAAAAGTTATTTTTAATGACCATGCAGCTTTGAAGTATCTTTTGAAGAAACAAAAGTCCAAATCGAGATTAATTAGGTAGATCTTGCTTTTACAAGAATTTGATCTTGATATCAAAGACAGAAAGAGTGTCAAAAACCATGTGGCTGATCACTTGAGTCGATTGAGGACCAAGGATATACAAACCAAAACAATAAAAGAGACATTCCCAATGAGCAGTTGTATGTGTTACATTCCTCTACAAGACCATGGCATGCTGATTTGGTGAACTATTTAGTCATTAAAGAATTCCTCCAAGTTTGTCTAAATTTTAAAAAGACAAGTTATGAGCTGATGTTAAATATTATTTTTGGGACACTCCTTATTTGTGTAAATTTTGTGCGGATCAAGTAGTTAGAAGATGTCTACTACAAGATGAATTTCATTCCATTCTCACTTTTTATAATTCTTATTTTTGTGGTAGGCATTTTGTAGTGAAAAGAATGGCCCACAAGGTACTTGAAAGTGGTCTTTATTGGCTTTTTATTTTTAAGGATGCATATTATTTTTGCAAATCATGTGAAAAATACCAATGAACAAGTAATATCACTTATAAAAACCAAATGCCTTTAACGAATATTATTGTAAGTGAAATTTTTATGTTTAGGGTATTGATTTTATGGGTCTATTTCCTTCTTTTTTTTGGTAATCCTTATATCCTTCTTGTTGTTGATTATGTGTCCAAATGGATTGAGAGCGTAACTTTCCATGAAAAAGTTTCAAACGTGAATGATAAAGAAGGACTTTGTCTCTAACATGAAAATCCTTTCTTGTAATTATTCAGTCATGAAGACTCTTGGTCTTTTCTTTGTAAATTCTTACATTCTTATAGGCATCATTCTGTATCTCTTCCAACTCTTGCAATTGCAACTTTCTTGCAATTCCAGCAGTATCATAATCCAAGTTACATTATTTAATGGCCCAAAAAGCTTTTTGTTCAAGCTCCACTGGTAGATGACATGTTTTTTTTTATATAAATCATCCTATAAGGTGACATTCCTATAGGTGATTTGTATGTAGTCCGATAAACCCAAAGTACATCACCAAGGCGTAGACTCCAATCTCGCCGGTTATGTTGCACTATTTTCTCCAAAATGGACTTGATTTCTCAATTTGAAATTTCAGTTTGGCCTTTCGTTTGAGGATGGTAAGTTGTGAAAGTCCGATGAGTTACATGGTATTTGTGTAACAATGCTTCCATTGAACGATTGCAAAAATGAGTGTCACGATCACTAATGATAGCTTTGGAGATTCCAAACCTGTCAAATATATGAGTCCTGACAAAATCTAAAACAACTTGAAATTTTTTAATTCGTGTGACTTCATTTGAACACATAATCAACAACCAGAAGGATATAAAGATTATAAAAAAAAAGAAGGAAATGGATCCATAAAATCAATACCCCAAACATAAAAAATTTCACTTATAATAATATTCGTTAAAGGCATTTGGTTCTTATGAGTGATATTACCTGTTCTTTGGTGTTTTTCACATGATTTGCAAAAATAATATGCATCCTTAGAAATAGAAGGCTAATAGAGACCACTTTAAAGTACTTTATGGGCCATTTTTTTCACTACAAAATGCCCACCACAAGAATAAAAATGATAAAAAGTGAGAATGGAATAAAATTCATCTTGTGGTACACATCTTCTAAGTATTTGATCCACACAAAATTTTCACATATAAGAAGTGTCCCAGAAATAATATTTAATATCAGCTCGTAACTTGTCTTACAATTCTATCCAAGGAGAAAACTTGGAGGGGCAAAGCTGAATCAATTGGTATATGATGGAAGGTCAAACCTTCTAGGTATAAAAAGCATTTTAATAAGGAATGACATAGAAAATAGCTATAATAGAAGTCATTTAAACTCAATGATAGAATGATGAGTTGGATAACGATCACTAATATCTATTAATAAATGTAAAGAATATGGTAACAAGGTAGGCTAACCAAAACCTAGTTCAAAAGAATGCACACATATTTATGAAATAAGGATTAAACAAGACCTTTAACACCATAACATATAGTCACAAAAAACCTTATTGAAAGGTTTTTTTTAATTTAATTTTCTCAATGAGAGAAAATAATACATAAGCTAATGGCTTGGATAAAAATGTAATATGGTCTTTAACCATTACAACATTATCCTTATGAGGATTATAGATCAACCAACTATTACTAGTATAAAGCAGGAGTGTTATGATGAGAAAAATAGTACAAACTCCATGGTAAAAACCCCATGGTATTTTGATTCTTTGCAAAAGTGTTATTGTATCTTATTCAACTAGTTGGTGTAGTTTGCAATAGTAATGTTAGGACAAGTTGGGATGAATTTACTTTATACATTGGAATTCACATAATCTTCTTGAAAGGAAATTTTATTTTTCATTAAGTATAAAGCAAATAAATTGTATCCTTCTTGAAATATCTTGAGGGATTTGTTCTTGAAGAATTAGGGGTTTTTAGAGAAGATGGATAATTAGATAATTAATTGAGAATTAATAAAAGAACTATAACTTAATTTTACAGTTAGCATATCTTCAAATGTCATTCCTAGAAATTAAAATACGCTTTGTTTAAAATAAGTTGATTGGCTGACATGTTAGATATTTAAGAGTATAGTCAATATTTTTATAAAAAAAAGCATTCTCATTTAGCCACATCATTAATGGTTGATTCCATTGATTGATTTCAATACTAATATAATAGGAAAATATTTCTTTGTTTAGTTTAGAAATAAAAGAATATGGAGGGTCATTATTTAGACAAAAAATAAATATCCACATGTTGGTTTGATAAGAACAATGATAGTTCACTGGCAAATAGAAGAAGGAATTATGAAATTGATCATGAATAATAGAATCTACCAGGTTTAAAGAGACTTAATTAACCAGGGTAGTTAGGATGAAGTCGATCAAAAGTCATGATCAATCAAAGAAAAGCAATCGATCATAGAAATAAGAGTTCATGTTGTCAACCAGAAGGTTCAATTCAACTTAGAAGCAGAGGTTCTTAACAAATTAGAACTAATCAGTATTGTAGATTAGTTAGAATTCATATGGTTATCGGTAAGGAGATACATATTATTTTAGATTATGTTAAGATTTAATGTGTAAACTTCTTATCTAATAAAAGTAATCTATATAGGATTAGAATTAGATATTTCTGTAAAATTTTACTTTATAGCATTATAAAGAGACCATTCAGTTACTAGAAGAAATTGTTGGCCTATGAATGTAGTTTCGACAGGTGAATTCAAATTTATCTTCTTATTTTATTTAATTTTTTCTTTTATTTACAAATTTATTTATAGCATTATCTATCTTTTTTTCTCTTTACATGTTTTTTTTTTGTTAATGTTGCTTGGGATAAATATTTTTTACTTTACTTGCCTCCACTCAAGATTTAATTTCTAGTTATAGTTTTTTCTTAATAAGAAGATAAAAATGAAGGATAAGTAGCTTAATTGATTAAATTATTAATAGTTGGTTAGTTTATTAGTCAACCATCGATCATATAATTATCTATGAGATCAATATCAACATCTAATATTCTACTTGCTTAGACTTAGATTCTGTTTGACATTGCGATCCATCCATGCTTTTAAAAATTTTTGAATATTTTTTTAGCTTTTAATTAATTGTTTTTTTGTGTTTTTAAAATCATTTTAATACATTAATATTAAAAATAAGTAAATAAAAATTAATAAATTTTCAAAGAGAAAAACATTTTAAAAAACAAAAATATCGACTTATCCAGCATCATCTTGCACACATTATACCTGGTATCAATGTATCTATAGGTCACAATATTATCTCTTGGCTGGTCTGCTGTTGACATGTCATTGACTTGTTTTTGGGGGGGGGGGGGGGGGGGGGGGGGGGGGCGGCGGGCGGGGGGGGGGGGGGTT
>Ga0325411_1008745_pt1 | contig 10914 bp, 10 predicted proteins | sample PopdelMetagenome_13_FD_206181 | JGI IMG/M metagenome (GOLD analysis project Ga0325411, IMG submission 206181) | Populus deltoides microbial communities from Bellville, Georgia, United States - Xylem-PdIQD-R4 | ecosystem: Host-associated > Plants > Phyllosphere > Stem > Wood/Secondary xylem...
TTTTTTTTAATTATTAAGCTTTTTAATTTGATTTATCATCATCTAAAGTTTTTTTTCTAAAACAATTATTACACAAAATTGTTTTTTATAAAAAAAATTGAAGGAATAGGTATTTATTTTGATTGTTTTTTATTTTTATTTTAAAAAAGAGGGATTGTACTAACATGTTATTTTATCTTAATAAAATATAAATTATTATTTTTGTTAAAAATATTAACATCTATTCAAATAAGAAAAAAATAAAATATTAACTTCTAGCTCTGGTTTTCTCAATTTAGTTTTTAACTATTATTAACAATATTTTTTAAGATTTATTGTAGCATGCAATCATCAATTTATTTTATTAAAAATATACATTTAATTATCATTTTATAATTAAAATATTTCTTGCTGTTAAAAAAATTAACAGCACCGGTGTATTTTGTTTTTAAAATTCTAGCAGTTAAATTTTAATACGAACCCGCGGCGGGTAAGTTGACCAGTAAGACTAAAAACAGAAAACAACAAGAACAAAACCCCTGCATAGCATTACAAAGAGGGAGAGCAAGCGAAAGAAAGAAGATCCGTAGTTGATTTTTCCTTTTTCTTTTTCCAAAAGAAAGCGAATTCTAAAATAAAATAAAACAAAACAAAACACAAAAAAACCTCTCTCTATCTATCACGATAGTGATGATGGTGGAGATGAGAGATTTAGAAATATAATTGGGAGTTTCATTCTCGTCTTCCGGCTTGCATTCAACAGACAGGTAAAGATATTCTCCTTTTATTTGATGATCTATCTTAGGGTTTTCTCTTTATCTTTTATTCTTTAACATAATCCAGCTGCTGCTGCTGCTGCTGCTCAATTCGTCAAATGTTTGCTTTTTTAGGGTTTCCAATTTAGACTATCAAGGCCTAACCTTCCTCCATCTCTGGTCTCTGTTTTTGGAGTTTTGACTATTTTGATCCACTGCCTTTTTTTCTTTCCTTTTTAAGCTCAAATGATTAATTCTGCGCTTCTATGCCATCTTCACTTTGTATTAATTTGAAACGCTTTTAGGATGCCAAAGCTTTTAGTAAATAAAAAAAAATTAGCAACTCCGATTCGGGAAAGTTTTTGTTAGTGTTATAATTGAGGACTGAATGGACGGGGAGTGTTAGCAAAGCTTCAATCTGGGCTTAAAGTTATGCTTGTGGAAGCTTGAAATGCAGGAGGTGTGTTTTATTTATCGGAAAAGGGGGGTTTTAGCTGTTATTGTCTTCGAATGGTTAAGTTAGAAAGTGGGGTTGAATTGAGTATTACCTATGTTATTCGATTTTAAGTGTACTAAAAGCTTTTGATATTTTGAAGCATTCTAATCAAATCGGGTCTAACTTCCCCATTTGGTTGATTGATGGGTGCAAGCTAGGCTTCTTATGCTACCTTGATATTATGAATTCTAGTGATTTGAATTTCATTTCTTTTCTCCCATAAAATTCCCATGCATTATGTTTTTTGTTCCTTCCTTGGGCTCATATGTCTCAGTAATTTCAACCTATGAACATTTGGTTTCTTTTTGGGTTTTGAAAACAGCATGTTTAAATTTCAGTTGAGATTGGGGTTGCGCGAATCAATACAGATCCTATTTGAGGGGAAGAGGAGTGAATGCAATTAATTACTTGGGAAACCTTTCAGAGAGAGAGAATTTTAAATTAAGTGAGAAATTTCCTTTTTCATGATAGGTGACAAAATATACTAACTGTCATACATGTTTGAAGCCATATGAAAGTTCTTATCCTTAATATCATCAATAAACACACTGTATGTTCAGAAATGATCCATCTAGAAAAGGGTGATTGTGGTAGACACAAGTTTAAAACTGGCAATGAAAGAGCAAAAAAAAACATGTCTTTATTTGCGTGTGTTATCATTGATGAAACAGATCAGTTGAATTCCTGGAAACTTTGTGTGAAAGAGTTCTAAGCAAGAAAATATGATATTTGAAAGAGACAAAAAGGAAACGACCAAATTATGGTCCTGCTGAATTGTGATCTTGTGAAGTAACCTAGAAAGTCCTTCATTTTGATAATTTTGTATAAAATGGTTGCTCTCAAGTCTCTAACTAGCAGTTGGATTATATCATTGCCCTAGACCAGTGATCCTTGCTGAATTTGAGTGCAGGAATCAATTTATACCGTTCATCTTCCACTCACAAAAATATTGGCACTCACAAAAATATTGGCATTTATTACTTGCTGTAAGGATGAAGACATGGTCACCTTGGCTAGGAAGCCATGATTATTGAGAATTTTTTTTTCCTTCCCTGTGCGTGTTCAATTTCTTCTCCAAACTTTAAATATCAGAATTTTTTCAGACCATGACTTTATTTGGTTTTTACAGGGGTTTCCTTAGTTGAGAGCACAATTTTGAAGAATTTCATAAGATTATCATGGATGTCAAAATAATGAGATATTATTTGAGTAGTTGAAGTGACAAGCTTGTGGGGAAAAAAAAGGTACAGTTGCTTATTGTTTCATTTATGTGTTTATCTTTTTCTGTGAATAGGATTAATAAGGGAGAACTGCGTTAGAAGCCTAAGACTTCTTAATTTTGTTATCTGTGCCCGAATCCGTTAATTTTTAACAATTAAATGTGATTTTATCAATGTAATCTTAAATGCAATGTCTGTTAACTCCTAGCTGATGTGGCAATTAATTGCTTATGCCATGATTGGTATGGCATGCGGATAGGCTAAATGTAGAGACACATAATCACTTTCACATTCATAGGGACTGAGACTAAGATATAAAATCAAAACTAAATGATTCTTGCACGTCTGTGCAAATCCTGAAACCTGAAAGTTTCCACCTTTCTTCAATGCCTCTACCATCCTGGCAAGGGTTCCAATGGAAGAACCATGCTCTTGATAAACATCCATAGCCCCCTTTCTTATCCTCTGACTTTTCTTTTATTTCCTTTCCATGGTACAAGTCCATCAACTCTCATATTCATCCTTGATCTCAGTCCCATGACAAACCATCCTCCTTTGGAACCATTGCTATTGTTTTTAACACTGAGTGCCACCATAGTCCTATCTTTGACTATCTTCGAGAAACTTTAGGGAAACACTGCAATCTAAATCAAATTTACTCACACCACATACCAGAGCCTCTGAACTGGAAGCAATGAAGCAAAGATAATCAAACTTTCTGTCGATCATAAGGGCCAAGATCATTTTTTAATTGCAGGGTTACAATTAGATTTTTGTGATTGTTTTTATCTTATTTGGATTTGGTTTAGTACAGTTAATTGCTACGATGTTAATCTCAGGATCAACATGTGGTTGGTTCTTAGAAATTGTAGTTGACAATGCCATGAGATACACATTGCCAGTATGTTTGACAGGTGTATGGTTTCTTTAGAAGCTTCAGTTGGAGGTTGGAATTTAAAATTAGGTTGGGTTTTAGGCTTTTAATTGGGACATGGACAGATGGTGATACTTGGGTTGTGATTGGGAAGCATTCTGGGGCATTTAGAATGAGAGATGCAATTCCAGTTCTTTTTTTGATTTTTATTTTTCGAGATCAGATGACAGATGATGCAGTGCCATTAGCTGACTTTGTGTTTAAAAACATTTAGCTTATTTGCATGCCAGATCAGTGATGACATTGATAATTTTGCAGTCGGGTCAATTTGGAGTTACAAGACATCCCATTTAGGAAATACATTGATACAAAATTGGTAATTGTGACATTCAATTGTTACAAAATACAGTATTAGGACTCAAGTAGAAAAGCTCGAAAAGCTGTAGGACTTATAATGCTGTCATCCTACAATGATAAACATTAGTAAGTTTGTCTCCATCTTGTGTTTGGCTCCAAGAAGCACCTCAATGGAAGTGGCAAGAGAAGTGTTGAGTATTAAAGATTTGATGGAGACATTGCTCTTGATATTGCCAACTAATTAATGTACAAGGAATCATGTAAACATACCTTTGTCATTTGGCTGAATGCTTCATTGAGCAATGATTCTGTCAAGTTTTGTGTTGGCATCAATTCTCTCTTTGTTGGGATTGAAATGACTTGTCGCATAATTACTTCATAAATTGAATACCATTTGTACATCAATAGCTTTTATAACCCTTGCTTTGTGTCACTCTATTTGCATTATCATTGTTTATCTTGGTTAGTTTGGTATGCTATTTTCCTTTTATTCTTTGATACAATCTCTGTTTTGCTTATTGACATTCCTTAGTTGTAGACTTGCAGTAGGGAGTCACTCTCCAATCCGACATCTTTTCTTTCATTTTTATGAACGAGTAAACTACCTCTAAATATTTAGAAACTAAGAAAGAGTTTCCTAATAGCCAGTTGATTTATGATGAGACAGGTGGATACTGCTTTCTTCATTACTACCACTCAAGTGATAACCTGCTTCAAAGATTGTGGCAGATTTTTTTCTCTTGCTCTGTTCGTGGGTTTTTTTGGATAAGTTTCCTTGTTTACTGTATCTAGCTATGACTTTGCTAGACCTCGGAGTGCAAAGACCTTGCATGGGGTTTATAAGATTTAGATCCTTTGCTCCATCTTAAAGAATTTTGTTAGCCATCTCTACTTTGTTTGAATTCATTGCATCTTCAGATGTTTGGATTGACTTCCTAATGTAATGATTCTTGATCTGTGATCACATGCTGAGAATGAATCATTAGTTAACATGCTTTTTTATGGTGAATTGAGTTACACCTCCCTGGACTTCAGTCTTTTGCTTTATCCCTATAAAACATAATGCTTGAACATGAAAGGTTAACCTTTCAGGCACATCCCCCATTTTGTGAGACATTGAATGGTGCACTTCATCCACTGTGTCTCGCTTCATCTTTTTCTAAAGAGCTTTTATTGTTGCCTTCCTCCATTAGAACTCTAAAATTTCTCTTAACAAACAAGTACCAGTACAATGAGGTGTCATTTTCTAAACAACCACTAGGGGTGTTTAAAAAAACCGATAAACTGAGTAAACCGACAAAAAATTAACCAAAAAAACCGAACTGAGAAAAAAAACTGATTAAACCGATTAGAATATTTAGAAAAAATCCCGGTTCGGTTCGGTTCGGTTTTCGGTTTTGTAATGCAGAAACCGGTTAACCCGGACTGAACCGAACCGGTTCAAAAAAAAGGTCCCTAACCACCACTGGTATAAATAGAAACTTTTGCCCCCCTCTCGCCTAACCCTAACAGATTACCAGAGGCTAAAAAAAAAGGTTCCTAATCAGAGCAGCCGCCCCAGTACTAGAGGCTCTCCCTCTGGCCTCTCCAAAATATTTTAGCCTAGAGGACAAGTTCTTGAGAGAACTCAGACAAGTTCTTTTGTTCAGTACGAGTACATCACAGAAGCATCAATGGGTAGGCATCAATTTCCTCTCCTCTCCTTTTGTTTTTGGGTGATGGGTTTTTGTTGATGAGGTGATGGAAACAAGGTTACTGATGAGATCTGTTGGTTTTTGTTTATGAGGTGATGGGTTTTTGTTTTTGGGTTATTTGGTTTTATCTCCAGTCGCTAGGGCCAGAATCCTGCTTTACATCTTCTATGAGATTTGTTGGGGTTAAACAATCCATGGACCGCACTGCAATTGAGTTAACAGGAAGTGAACAAGCAACCGTGATGCAAGTAACTGATGAGGAAACTGGGCATAAAAAATTTGCATATAGGTTTTTTTGGTTTTGGGCATCAAAAACTGACCCGAAACTGAACCGAAACAGGTCGGTTTGGACTGGTTTCGGTTTTTTTTTTTCTGGTTTGGTTGTTTTTTAAGGGTAAAAACCGAACCGAACCGAAAATGATCACCCCTGACAACCACTATGGCACCTTTTCACCTTTTCAGCACAACTTATCTAACACCATGCTTGTTATAGCCTGCTCTATGTTTGGAAGAGACAGTGCCTGACATCTCTACTCCTTACCTCCATGTCTTGTCATAGCCTGGAGCATGAAGTATAGAAGTTCATGGAGTTATGTTCTAGGTTTAACTGTTTCTATTGTTGGAGATCAACTTTGAATGCCCAGAACATTTGAGGGTGGAAAATATCACGACGACTTATAGTTTTATCCAGCACCATATTTCTTCCCTGATCATGTAGTGTCAGTAGGCAAGTGTGTCAAAATGCCAAGTTTAAATGACTGATACATAATGAATATACGGCAACTATTGATAATCTTTTCAACCTTTGCATATGTAGCACAATCTGTGCTTTTTGTTAGTTCTGATTGAACTCTATGTTTAGCTCTAAAGAGTCTCCACTGTAATGATTTGCTAGTTTAGTGATGGTTCTTTCCTTTTTCCGGTAATGCAGGTGTGATGGAGATATCATTGTTAGAAGTGCTTCTCAAAACCATCTCTACCTTCTTACATTTATCAAAGGATGATAACATCAGTTCTGATCCAGTTCAGAAGTACTACCAGAAGGCAGAAGAGATACTCAAGTTGTTGAAGCCAGTATTTGATGCCATTGTTGATTCTGAAGTAGCTTCTGATGAAGTGCTTAATAAGGATTTTCTAGAATTAGGTCGATCTGTTGATGAATTGAGGGAGATATTTGAGAGCTGGCAACCATTGTCAAGCAAAGTTTATTCTGTAAGTTTTCAACTATATTTTTGTGATTATAGATGGCATGTTTGTTCTACTCATGGATTTTCAGGGTGGTATCAAAGCTTGCCTTGGTTTAGCTTCTTCATGATTAGTTCCTGTTTGACCTTTTCATATGCTGTTAGCTTATGTAATGATATTGAATCCCTTTCTTTATATTTCTATTACCAACTTGCCGTTAGTCATTGTGACAAAAGGTGAGAATGTAGCACGGATGTTTGAGTTGAAGAACAGCAAAGGTGGAGGGTAGTCACGTTGATAAGAATTTTTGCTTTGGTTGTTGAAAACAAGGTGCTAGGTTGTTGATTTAACAATGACAGATGCAGTGCTGGTGGTGCCAGTCTAGTTCATCTGTTCACTGCATTTATTTCATTTCCTGTGATGGTAATTTCATTTATATATAAGATTTTTTTCTCTGGAACTGAAATGCAATAACTGCAAATGCTGGTAAATAAATGTGCTGGGGGCCAGGTTGGAGAAAGCTTAAATTTGCAAATAGTGGGAGCCAGCAGTGCCTTGGAACAGGCTTCACTTTGTTTTTAGATCTCTATACCTGTGAAATTCCTGGAAGCATCTATCTGTGGAACTTGATTAGTTGAAGCTTGGGAATTGTTGCCATTGCTGTCATTATCCTCATCTTCATTCTTGTTGTCATTTCTTCATACTTTGTTTCTTGAAGTTGAATGCAGGCATTTAATTTATGATATTCATTCATAGAACAATGAAAGTTGAAATCTTGAATTATATGCCTTCATTTAGTTTTCAGTATGAACTGTTATCTTCTTTATGTTTGTCATTACTTGTGCATAATGTATAGAGCTACTTACTGAAAATAGGAACAAAAAGATAATGCCAAATGTTCTACCCTTTTAAAATGGTCAGGTTTGTTTTGGCTAAGCTTCTCTTGTACATGGTGTCTAGGTTCTGCAAATTGAATCGTTGACATTGAAGATACGTAATCTGGGCCTGGATAGTTTTCAGCTATTGAAGGCTTCCCATCAACAACTCCCGGATGAAATAAGTTCATCTTCTATTGAGGTATTTGTCCACAAAATCTTGTTTTAAGCTTGTAGCAATAATGTTTATAGAAATAGCATACACCTCAGTAAGCTATGAACTAACAATTGAATGTCTGATTGCAGAACTGCATACAGAAAATTAAGCATTCTGTATATGAGCAAACATCATCCATCATTAAAGAAGCTATAAGTGACCAAGAGGAGGGTGGTGGACCCAGCTCAGAGATCCTGGTGAAAATTGCAGACAGCCTGTGCTTAAGGTCCAATCAGGAGGTTTTGATTGAAGCAGTGGCCCTAGAGAAGATTAAGGAGAATGCTGAGCAAGCTGAGAAAACTGCAGAAGCTGAGTTTATTGATCAAATGATTGCCCTAGTGACCCGCATACATGAACGCCTTGTTCTGATAAAGCAGTCACAGACATCTAGCCCGGTCCCAATACCTGCTGATTTTTGTTGTCCTCTCTCTCTTGAGTTGATGACGGATCCAGTAATTGTGGCATCAGGGCAAACTTATGAGAGGGCATTCATTAAAAACTGGATTGAACTTGGTCTCACTGTGTGTCCCAAGACACGGCAGACTCTGGCTCACACTAATCTCATACCTAATTACACTGTAAAGGCATTGATTGCAAATTGGTGTGAGTCAAACAATGTGAAGCTTCCTGATCCCATAAAGTCCATGAGCTTCAATCAGCCCTCACCACTTCTTGTGCATGTAGAGTCTATTGCATCCAGGGATTCACATGCTCTTCCTCATTTGTGGGAAAACCAACCATTGTCTCCTGAGTCAAATCGGTCTGCTGGTTCACCTGGTAGGAGCATGATCTCTTCCAGTGGAATCCATAGAGAGGGAAGTTCTCCACTGCATCCCCGTTCTACTTCTGAGGGTTCCTTGTCAGGTGCAGTTGGAAATGGCCAGGGTTTGGATATTGCAAGAATATCATTAATGAGTTCTGAAGAAAGGTCAGGTAACTCAGAAGAGAGGTATTTGAATTCAGTTTGCCACCAGTCTGCATCACCATCTAGAAATGAAGTTTCAACTGCTGTTAGAGCTGATGGTCTGCTATCTCAGAACCACAACAGAAGTGCATCAGCCTCCAGTGCACTTGCTCATGCAGCCTTTCCTCAAGGAGCATCAGGAGATGCCAATGAATCAACAGAGTTCTCAAACCATTTTACTTCCTACAGCAGTGATACTTCTGGGGAGGTGAAGCCAGAGCCACAGGCATCTTCTACCTTGAACACCCCGCACAGAGAACCTGAGTTCCCATCCTTTTTGGTTGATACACGGTCTCGAAGCCAAACAGCTTGGCGCCGGCCTTCTGATAGGCTTGTGCCAAGGATAGTTTCTTCTCCGGCTATTGAAACAAAAGCTGATCTTGCTGGCATTGAAATGGAAGTTCGGAAGCTGGTTGAGGACTTGAGGAGCACTTCAATTGATATTCAAAGAGACGCAACAGCTAAACTGAGGCTACTTGCTAAGCACAACATGGATAACCGGATTGTTATAGCAAATTGTGGGTCCATTGGCTTGTTGGTTAATTTGCTCCGCTCAACAGACAAAAAAATCCAGGAAAATGCTGTCACCGCACTTCTTAACTTATCAATAAATGATAACAACAAAACAGCAATTGCAAATGCAGATGCTATTGAGCCCCTGATTCATGTCCTTAAAACAGGAAGCCCCGAGGCTAAAGAGAACTCAGCTGCCACTCTCTTTAGCCTCTCTGTGATTGAGGATAACAAGGTCAGAATTGGGAGGTCTGGGGCAATTGGACCCCTGGTTGATTTACTGGGTAATGGGACTCCAAGGGGTAAGAAGGATGCAGCCACAGCTTTGTTTAATTTGTCAATATTTCATGAAAATAAGGCCCGAATTGTAGAAGCTGGTGCTGTTAAACATCTTGTGGACTTGATGGACCCGGCAGCTGGGATGGTTGATAAGGCAGTTGCTGTTTTGGCAAATCTTGCGACAATTCCTGAGGGAAGGAATGCCATTGGTCAGGAGGGTGGGATCCCTGTTCTGGTTGAGGTCGTTGAGTTGGGTTCTACAAGAGGGAAGGAAAATGCAGCCGCTGCTCTCTTGCAGCTTTGCACGAATAGTAGTAGGTTTTGCCACATGGTGCTCCAAGAAGGTGCTGTCCCACCATTAGTGGCACTGTCTCAATCTGGCACTCCAAGGGCTAAGGAAAAGGTACAAGGTTGAAGATGCTTTTCTACATTCATCTCTTTTCTGGAAGTTTATGACAATGAGTTTTTGGTTGCTTGCAGGCGCAGTCCCTTCTTAGCTACTTCAGAAACCAACGGCATGGTAATGCTGGAAGGGCTTGATATGAGACGGACAACCTGTCAATGCGATCAAAGGTTTTGATTCAAGTTCTATACATAATGTGTACATTTGATGTTGCAAATAATGCATATGAAGGTTTTGCGGTTTGGATTTTTTAAATGATTTGTAGAGAATTGATTTTATGGGAGGGCATGATTGAGGCCTCTTGTGAAAAACATTTTACATGTGAATGTGGAAAGAAAATATACCTGTGAATTGTCTTTGCAGAGAGCCTTAGCAATGCGATGATGGATGGTGATCCATGTTATTTCAGTGATGTCATGCCGAATTCATGTCTGCTTTCTATGCGAGTTATGTTTATGTAACTGTTGTCGAAGCACCAGATTGTTTGCATAAAAAATAGTGGGGGCACTCTCTCCACAATTTTCAATCTAGTTTTTAGAACCCACGATATTTGGCAGTGAATTTTCCAAGTATTTGGAATTTGACATTATTGCAGTTCAAATTGCCAATTGCCACGACGTTAAGGAGTCCAATGAAGCGAGATGTGCTTCGCTTGTCTTCTACCTGCATGAAGGTTGAGTCCTTAATTAATAGGAATCAAGATCATGTACATTTTTGTTTAGGGTTTACTCATATCCCCGTGATGTTATTTATGGTCAGGTTGAAGGTTTTCTTGTCTGTGTATTATAGAACCAATGATGTGGTATTGGGGTAAAATAGTCTTCTCATAGATTTATTTATCATTCTAAAATTGTTTAGGGGTAACTTAGTCCTTTGATAATTTTTTATTAGTTAAATTACTTGGTTATCTCAAAAGCAAAAAAAATAAATAATAATTAATTTTGATTTAGAGTTTTTTTTATAAAAAAAATTACTACCCATGCAACCAAAAATTCTTAGGCTTGGCTTTATGAATATATTAGTCATTTCACATTGGTTATTTTTGCAATATCTATATGGTCATAGGGTGATTTACTAATTTAATTAATAAAATATATAAAAAA